>Ga0070684_100000025_pt1 | contig 122054 bp, 78 predicted proteins | sample KBSC723LmetaG_FD_65653 | JGI IMG/M metagenome (GOLD analysis project Ga0070684, IMG submission 65653) | Corn rhizosphere microbial communities from Kellogg Biological Station, Michigan, USA - KBS C7.2-3L metaG | ecosystem: Host-associated > Plants > Roots > Rhizosphere ...
CCCGTTCGGCTTGCGTCATCAGCAGTTGTCCTTCTTGCACCTCCCCAGCCTGGGCGACGTCAATAGGACATTTCTACTTTGCGCAAATAGGACATTATCATTTTGCGGCGACAAGTATCGCCGTTCGATTTGCAGCTTAGCGTGAGGGTGGCTATAATGCGCGGGTCCTATGTAAAGGCACCTAGCTCATATAGCCCATTCCATGCGATTACTTCTTACGTTTCTGGTCTTCTCCCTGGGGTGTTTTGGCCAAGGTCTACAGTGCGAGACGACCCAGCCAGTGACGCCGACCGTCCGCGGCGAAGGATATGCCGAGAGCGTCGGCGATATTGTGATCCGTTGCATCGGGGGCGTTGTGAACTTTACCGTCACGGTGGATTTCACAGTGACGTCCGACACCTGGATTACCAGCCGGCTGGTTCCCGGAACGAATCTCTCGGAGGCCGTTCTGCTCGTCGGCGATCCGGCTGCTCCCGCGATCCCGGGCACGAACCTGTTCCAGGGGGAGGTCTCGAATAACCAAGCCGTCTTTCGGTCCGTCCACTTTCCTATTCCCGGCCAATCGAACCTCCTGACCATGCGCATCAAGAACCTCCGGGTCAAGGCGGTCGACCATGCCGGCGGCGCCGTTTCTCTTCTTGTGACAGCGTCCAATGGGTTGCTTGTCGCGAACCTGCCGACCCCCTCCGCGACAATCGCGCAGGGAGCCACCTTCGCTCTCCTGAACCCGGCCGGGGACGCGCTCCCTTCCTTCAGCTTTTCAGCCGGAGCGGGCGGCGCCATCACGCATCAGTTGAAGTTCACGGAGGGTTTTGCCAGCAGCTTCAAGAAGCGAAACACGGCAACGACCCCCGCGGCCCCGACGGCCATCGCGGACCAGAATCTGCCCGCCACGGACTATCAAACGGAATCGCTGTACTACGACAGCGGCTTGCCCAATACCGCGAGTTTGAATACCGCCGGCCTGGCAACGCAGGGCACGCGACTGGTGGCGCGGTTTACCGGCGTTCCCGCCGGAGTGTCGCTGTACGTCTCGACGGCGGCCCTTCCGGGAACTTCGGCTACGGCGCGGCTGATCGCGGCGGACGCTTCCGGCGCCGGACCATACTCGGCAGTCGCGCAGACGGCCACCGCGACCGCCGGAGGCGCGTCGGTCGGCATCGCGCCGATCACCGTGGCGAACGGGATCGCAACGGCCACGTGGGAAGTGCTGGACGCGAACCCGGTGGCGCTCGATTCGCTGACGTTCGGCGCGGTCGTCGTGGCGGGCCAGTCGGGGGTTGCGAACGTGACCGGCAGCCTCGGCCCCGTCAGCGTCGCGGCGACGGCGGACGATGTGTCGCCCGTTCCCCGCTTTGCATCCACCTGGGCGGACCTCGTCGTCAGCCCCACCTCGATTTCAGCCACCTACACGACCGGGGGCGCGCTTCCCGCTCCGGTCACGCTCCAGGTTACTACTGGCGCGGCTCAGGCCTTCTCGGTTGCGGTGTCGGGAATCCCGGCCGGCTTGATCTCCGTAAGTCCGATGAACGGAACGACGCCCGGGCCGGTGCAAGTGACGATCCACCCGGCGAACCTGTACCCGAACACCTATCACGGCTCGGTCCTGATCACGAGCGGCTATCAGACACGCGAGATCCCGGTGGACCTCACGGTTTATCCCGGCGACGGCGGTCTGGTCGCCCCCGGCGTCGTGCCCGAGCTTGGAACCGTGTCGCCGACCGGGTCGGCCGGGGCCAACCAGACTTTCACCGCGACGTATACGGCGGCCAATGGGTACCACGACCTCAGATGGGTGCAAATGCTCTTCGCGACGGCCGCGGACGGCGGCGGTCAATCCTACTGCTTCGTCCATTACGACGTGCAGGGGAACTCGTTCTGGCTATACGGGGACGGCGGCTTCTTCGTCGGGCCGGTAACTCCCGGGACCCCGTCGAACCGGTTGCAGAACTCCTTGTGCGCGCTGAACACGTCCGACTCGACAGTGAGCGCCCTCGGAACGGTCCTCACAGTCAATGCGAACCTCACGTTCAAACAGGGAGCGGCCCGGAACATCTACATGCGGGCAATGAACCTCGGCAACCTCGACACCGGCTGGACCCAGCGCGGAACGTGGACGGCGTCGGCGGCAGCCTTCGGGACGCCGGCCGTCAGTCCGGCGTCGGGCAGCGGCTCGACGCAGACCTTTACGGTGACGTACCCCGATCCGCCGGGATTCTCCGGCGCGCCGTTCGGCTGGGCGCAGTTCCTGGTGGCTGCCGCGAGCGACGGAGGCGGGCAGCCGTTCTGCTTCGTCCATTACGACCGTGGCGGGAACGGACTGTGGCTGTATTCGAGCGATGCGGGGTTCTTCCTCGGTCCGGTGTCGCCCGGGACCACCTCCAACGCACTCTCGAGCAGCGCCTGCTCCGTCAACACGGCGTCGGCGCATGTGACGAATACCGGCGGCAACCTGGTTCTCACGGTTCCGATCACGATGAAATCGCCGATGTCCGGCGCGAAGAAGCTCTTCCAGAGGACGCTCGACACCCTGAATCGCGACACCGGCTGGCAGCAAACCGGAACGTGGACGGTCCAGTGAACCGGCTGAACCCGTGGCCGTGCCGCTAGAACGGCAGAACTTCCAGCCGCAGCGGATCGAACCGAACGCGCCGCTGTTCCTGGTACGATTGCACCGCCAGTAGCGGCGGCAGGATCGAGATGGACGCGATCGCTGCGTCGGCGTTCGGCAGCTTGCGGCTCTTCACGCAGTCGAGGAAATTCCGCACGTGATCGGCGGTGATGTCGCCCGGAATGGTGCGCGACACCGTCTGCGCGTTCTTCCCGGCCGGCGTGAACTCCCACTTGTTGCGGTCGACGAACAGCCGCCCGCGGTCGCCGTAGAACGTCACGCCGTACGGCGGCCCAACGGCATACGCGTTCGATTGGAACAGCGTCGTGAAACCGTCGTACTCGAACAGCGCGTTACAGGTATCGGGAGCCGTGCGGCCGTCTCCGCGGTCGTAGTAGATCCCGCCGGCGAACGTCACCGCGTGCGGCGCGCGCTCGCCCATGTACATGTGTACGACGTCCATCCAATGGTGGCCGAAGTCGGTCATCTTGCCGCCGTTGACTTCGAGGAACGCGCGGAAGTTGAAGTACATCCCCGGGTCCCAATCGCGGTACGCGACCGTGCCCAGGAAGCGCAGCCAGTCGAGATCGGCGGGCTTCTCCTTGGGCTCCTTCCGCAACGGAGTCGGGACGCCGCCGTGCCACACCGCGTCGATATGTGCGATCTTCCCGATCGCGCCCGACTTCACGAATTTCTCCAGAGGCTCGCGATAGATCTCGCCCGACCGCTGCTGCAGCCCGATCTGGAGGACTCTGCCTGTCGCGCGCGCGGTCTTGAGCATGATCGGAGCCTCGTCGCGGACGCGGCACATCGGCTTCTCGCAGTACACGTCCTTGCCCGCCTGCATGGCGTCGACCGCGTGGTCTTTGTGCCAATGGTCGGGAGACGCGATCAGCACCGCGTCGACCTCCGCGAGCGCGAGCAACTTGCGGTGATCCCCGAACGTCTTCGCGTTCGGCACGAGTTCCAGAGCCTTCTGGAAGCGCGTCGGGTACACGTCGCAGAGCGCCCGCACCTCAAGGTCGGCGTTCTTGTGGAACAGACTCATCACGTACGTCCCGCGCGATCCCGACCCGATCAGTCCGAGCCCGATCCGGTCGTTGGCGCCGAGGATGCGAGAGTACGAGAGAGCCGTAACGGCAGCCGCCCGCGCGGCGTCGCGTCGCGTGATCATAATGCCCGTACCGTAGCACCCTTCGCGTCCTTCAGAATCGGCCTTCAGGTAATCATTACCTGAAAAGGACCCATAAGTCCTTTGTTCCCGTTGGCCGTCAGGTAATGATTACCTGAGCGCCCTTCCAACCCGCGATAAACTGCTAGCAGATGCACTCGCTTCGCCTCTCCTTTGCTTTCGCCTTGGCCGCCGTCTGCTTCGCCCAGAATCGCGACGCCGACTTCGCCAGGCTCGCCGACCGTTACTTCGACGAGATCGTCTTCAAGTTCGACCCCGCTCAGGGGACGCAGGCCGGCTTCCACCAGTACGATGCGCTACTCGACTCGGGCTCGCGCGCCGAGGTCGACGCCGAGATCGCCGCGCTCAAGAAGTTCGAGCCGCAGGTTGCCGCCTTCCCCGCGTCTCCCGACCGCGACCTCGTCCTGGCCCAGATCCGCAGCCAGCTTCTCTCGCTCGAAACTATCCGCATGTGGGAGAAGAACCCCGACGTGTATTCCTCGGGCGCGAGCGGCGCCATCTTTACGATCATGAGCCGCTCTTACGCGCCGCCCGCCGAGCGGCTGAAGTCCGCGATCGCGCGCGAGCGCCTCATCCCGCGCCTGCTGCAATCCGGTCGTGAAAATCTCAAAAATCCTCCGCGTATCTATACCGAGGTCGCGATCGACCAGCTTCCCGGCATCGTCGACTTCTTCAAGAACGACGTGCCCGCCGCCTTCAAGGCCGTCACCGACACCGCGCTCCTCGCCGAGTTCAAGAAATCGAACCAGGGCGTGATCGACGCGCTGCAGTCCTACGAAGCGTGGATGAAGTCCGACCTGCTGCCGCGCTCGAAGGGCGATTTTCGCATCGGCGCCGACAGCTATCGCAAGAAGCTCCTTTACGACGAGATGGTCGACACGCCGCTCGACCGCCTTCTCTCGATCGGTTACGCCGACCTCCACGGCAACCAGGCGGAGTTCAAGAAAGTCGCCGCGAAGATCGACCCGAAGCGCACGCCCGACCAGATCCTCCAGGAGCTCGAAAAGGATCACCCGACGTCCGCGCGCCTGCTGCCGTCGTTCCGCGACGTCCTCGGCGGTCTGCGCACCTTCATCGAAAGCCACCATATCGTGACGATCCCTTCGGGGGTCCCGCCGATCGTCGAGGAGACGCCGCCGTTCATGCGCGCGCTCACCACCGCGTCTATGGACACGCCCGGGCCGTTCGAAAAGGTCGCCAAGGAAGGCTTCTTCAACGTCACGCTGCCCGACGCGAAGTGGTCGAGGCAGCAGACGGAGGAATATCTCGAAGGCTTCAACCGCGGCACGATCGTCAGCACCGCGGTCCACGAGGTCTACCCCGGCCACTACACGCAATTTCTGTGGGTGAAGGACGCTCCGTCGAAAGTGCGCAAACTGATCGGCGCCGGATCGAATGCCGAAGGCTGGGCGCACTACACCGAGCAGATGATGCTCGACGAAGGCTACGGGAACGGCGACCTCAAACTCCGCCTCGGCCAGTTGCAGGACGCGCTACTGCGCGACGCGCGCTTCATCGCCGGGATCGAGATGCACACCGGCAAGATGACGATGGACGAGGCGACCGAGTTCTTCGTGAAGGAGGGCTACCAGGTGCGTCCCGTCGCCGAGAAGGAGGCTAAGCGCGGCACGTCCGACCCGACATACCTCGTGTACACGCTCGGCAAGCTCCAGATCCTCAAATTACGCGCCGACTACAAAGCGATGAAGGGCTCGCAAGACACGCTGCAGAAGTTCCACGACGCGTTCCTGGGACAAGGTTTCCCGCCGATCAGGATCGTGCGCCGCGCGCTGCTGGGCAACGACTCACCGGTGCTGTAATCGAGCGGGTCGAAACGGCTGCAGCCGGATGCGGGCTGGATCGCCCGCCCCGCGCGGACCTACCCGACCTGCCCCCGTGGAGCCAAGGGCAACGACCGTATCCGCTTCCCGACCGCATCGAAAATTGCGTTCCCGATCGCCGGCGCGATCCCGACGATCGGCGTCTCTCCCGCACCTGCCGAGGCCAGATCCTTCCGGTCCACCAGGACGCTCTCGATCACCGGCATATCCGCGAATCGCGGCACGCGGTACCGCGAGAGACGCGCGTTCCCGATCTTCCCGTCGGCGAAGTCGATCGCTTCGAACAGCGCGCCGCCGATCCCCATCGCGACCGCACCCTCCACCTGATTCCGCAGATGCTCCGGGTTGACGATCGCGCCGCACTCGAACGACACCACCGCGCGGTTCACCTTCACGATCCCGTTCGTCACCGAGACCTCGGCGCACGTCGCCACGTAGCCGCCCTTCTCGAAACCTGCCGCGATCCCGAAGCCCTTGCCCGAGGCCTTCTGCCGGTTCTTCCAGCCGAACTTGTCCGCTGCCGCCACGATCACCGCCCGCAGCCGCTCGTCCTTCGCGTTCTTCAACCGGAATTCGAGCGGATCGAGCTTCGCCGCCGTCGCCAGCTCGTCCATGTACGACTCGCGCGCGAAGTGATTCGCCGTCGCCGCCAGTCCGCGGTACGACCCCTGTCGCAGCGGGCTCTTCGCATTGTGAAACTGCTCGTTCTTCTTCGGCAGAGAGTACGGACTCTGCAGCCCCGAGTTGCCGGAGTTGTAGTTGTGGAACTCCCACTCCGAGATCGTGCCGTCCGCCTCCACCTTCGCGCCGACCTCGATCACGCCTCCGGGCCGGAAGTACGCCCAGGTCATCTCTTCCTCGCGCGTCCAGTTGCGCTTCACCGGCTTCCCGACGGCCTTCGCCAGGCGCGCTGCTTCCACTGCCGCGTCACCCGTATGCTTGCCGCCGTAGCCCGACCCCGTGTCCGGCATCACGACCCGCACCTGGTCCTCGGCGATCCGAAACTGCGTCGAAAGCTCGCTGCGGACGCCGAACGGGCGTTGCGTCCCGGTCCACACCGTCAGCTTGTTGCCTTCCCACTCCGCGACGGCCGCGCGCGGCTCCAGCGGCACGTGCGCGATGTACGCGATGTTGTACGTCGCCAGCTTCGCCCCCGCCGGCGGACGATTCTCCGCCGTCCGTTTGAAGTGCGCGTACACATCGCGCGCCGATGTCTCCGCCGGCTCTTCCTTCCAACTCGCCTTCAGCGCCGCCACCGCCTTCTCCGCGGTCTGCGGGTCGGGAGCGGTCACTCCGACAAAATCTCCGTCGTGAACCACGGTCACGCCCGCGATCATCTCCGCCGCACCGCTCTCCAGCGATTGCAGCGTCGCGCCGTACGACGGCGGATACAGCACCTTCCCGTACAGCATGCCCGGCCGCTTCACGTCGTACGCGTACTTGTGCGCGCCGGTCACGATGTCCCGTCCGCCGACCTTCGCGATCGACGTTCCCGCCACCTTCCACTGCTCCGCCGGCAACAATTGGACGGTCGACGGAATCGTCCGCGTTAGCTTTTGGCCCTTCGTCAGTTCGCCGAAGCCCGCAGTGTGCGTCCCGTCCGACAACTTTCCGTCGGCGACCTTCACCGATGCGCGGTCCACCGACCATTGCTGCGATGCCAGGTCGAGCAGCATCTCGCGCGCCGCGGCTGCGGCCTTCCGAATCTGCGGCCACATGCGCGGCGTGGTCTGGCTGCCGAACGTGCCCATGTCGAAAGGTGTCGCCGCCGTGTCGCCCATGACCATCGCGATCGACGCCACCGGCGCGCGCAGTTCCTCCGCCACCGCCTGCGTCAACGACGTGCGCGCGTTCTGGCCGACCTCGACCTTGCCCGTGTACACCGTCACCCGGCCGTCCTCGCCGATGTGCAGCCACGCGGCCAGCTCGCTCGGCGCCGATTGATTCTGCCCGCGCCGCGCGCCGCCGCCCGATTCCTGCGCGTCCGAATCGTCGGCGACGAATACCAGAATGCCGCCGCCCAACACGGCGAAGAAGTCGCGCCGCCTCATGCGCGGCCTCCCTTCGACGCCGCTTGGATCGCCGAAACGATCCGCGAGTACGTCCCGCACCGGCAGATGTGCCCGTTCATGCCGTTCGCGATCTCCGTCGCGCTCGGATGCGGATTCTTGCTGAGCAGCCCCACCGCGCCCAGGATCATCCCCGGCGTGCACCAGCCGCACTGCAATGCGTCCGCTTCGAGAAACGCTTCCTGCACCGGATGCAGTTGCCCGTTCGCGGCCAAGCCCTCGATCGTCACGATCTTCTTGCCGGCGGCAGCCGCCACGCGCGTGATGCAGGACTTGGTGGCTACGCCGTCGATGAGCACGGTGCACGCCGCGCACTGGCCTTCGCCGCAGCCGTACTTCGTTCCGGTCAGGTCGAGATCGTCGCGAAGGACGCTCAACAGGGTTCGTTCGGCGTCGGCGTCGACACGCCGCTTCGACCCATTTACATCGAGCTCGGTAATGCGGGGCATGTCTCTATTTTGAACCGAATCTCAGGAGACGCGCTTGGCTGTCATCTCGAAATTGCGGTCCATGCCCGAGATCTCGACCGTGAGCTTTAGCTCATCGCCGGCGAGCTTGCCCTTGTAGTTCAGCTTAAAATCGTTGCCATTGAAGCTGCCGCTGACGACGAAGGTGACGTTGTCTCCGTCCACCTTGCCTTCCGAGATCTGCTGTTCTCCGCCAAACTGGTTATTCACCGAACCGGTGAGTTTGTTCCCATCGACCTTGAACTTGAAAGTTGTCTCGAAAGACCCATTGGGGGTCTCGATAGCGGCCTTCCACGTGCCTGAAACATCGGCAGCAGACGCGGTGAAGACGAATACGGCGAAAAGGGACAGAAGCCATTTCATGAGAGTTGCTCCTTACGAGATGTCTCGAATACGACGCGAGAGTTACGGGACGAGTGTCTCCGATCTCTTCTCCCGGCGCAAGGGGGCCGCAGCCGCCGCATGAGAGAGGCGAAAGCCCTGGAGGCGTTGTTTCCCAATCCGCGGCGCACCATCTTTGCCGCCATGTACGCCGAGCCGGAGCGCTGGTGGTCGCTTCCCGAGCTCGCCGGCCGCGCCGGCATGCAGGCCTCGACGCTCCGCCAGCACCTCGCCCAACTCGGCGAGGCAGGCATGGTCCGCGAAAAAACAGAAGGCGGACGTCCCTGGTTCCAGCCCGACCCCGCCTGCCCGATACACAACGAAATGCGCGCCCTCGTCACCAAGCTCTCGACGCAGACCCACGCCGCCGAGACCATCCTGATCGTCGAAGATCAAACGGCTACGGCGCAGATCACGCGAATCCTCCTCGAGAGCTGGGGCTACAAGGTCATCGAAACCCATTGCGCCGAAGAGGCGATCCAGACCTTCGAGCGCGACGGCGACGGCGTCCACCTCGTGCTCACCGACGTCCTCATGCCCGGCATGTCCGGCCCGCAGCTCGCCCGCGAATTGACACGCCTGAAGCCGGGTGTGCGCATCGTCTTCATGTCGGGCTACCCCGCCGATCAGTTGAGCGACTCGGACGCAACCTTCCTGCCGAAACCCTTTAATCCCGCCAGCCTGTCGCGCATCATTCGTAAGGAACTCGACCGTCCGGCCACACCGCGCCGGCACATGAAGTCTTCCTAACATTAACGGCCATTCAGACCTGCAACGCTCCTCCGCGCTGCTGCGTTCCACCCAATAGGAGGAGTTGAGGCAGTGAAACAGAAATTGCTCACAGGCGCGTTCGTGCTCGGCACGGCGATCCTCGGCGCGTGCGGCGGAGGCTATTACGGCGGCTCGATGTATGTGCGGACCGCTCCTCCCGCGCCGCGCTATTACGGCCCCGTCGGCAGAGCGCCCGGCTACGGCTTCGTGTGGACCAACGGCTATTGGGACTGGCATGGCAACAACTGGGCCTGGGTCGACGGCCGCTGGCTGCGTCCGCCCCGTGGCCGCACCGTGTACGTCGCCCCCGAATGGCGCAACGAGGGCCGAGGCTACCGCCTCCGCCGCGGCTACTGGCGGTAACGCTTCCGACTTCCAGGTCTAATCCACAGGGATGCAATCGGTGGGGCAGACGGTTTCGTCTGCCGGCGGCCCGAGGCCGCTGTTGGAATCCTGGCAGGCGAAACCGCCTGCCCCACCAACGTCCGACCGCGGCCATTAATCCCCCTCCGAAAATGAGGTACGCTGGATTTCGTACCTCCATGAAGAAGACCCTAGTCTCCCTTTTGGCGGCTGCGTGCCTCCTCTCCGCCGCGCCGAAAAAGCCCAAGCTGGTCCTGGCGATCGTGATCGACCAGTTCCGCTACGATTACCTCACCCGTTTCCGCTCCGAGTATCACGCCGGCTTCGACCGGCTCATCCGCCAGGGCGCGGTCTTCTCGAACGCGAACTACATCCACTTCCCGACGGTGACGGCGGTCGGCCACAGCACCTTCCTCACCGGAGCCATCCCCTCCATCAGCGGCATCGTCGGCAACGACTGGTACGACCGCGAGGAAGGCAAGCACGTCACCAGCGTCTCCGATAGCGGCACGAAACTCCTCGGTGGAACCGGCGAAGGCGCGTCGCCGCACCGCATGCTCGTCAGCACCGTCGGCGATGAGTTGAAGATGTCGAACGGGAGGCAGTCGCGCGTCATCGGCATCTCGCTCAAGGACCGCGCCGCGATCCTACCCGTCGGGCACATGGCCAATGGCGCGTATTGGTTCGACCTCAAGTCCCACAACTTCGTCAGCAGCACCTACTACGCGACGGACCTCCCGGGCTGGGTCAAGGACTTCAACAGCTCACACCCCGGCGACAAGTGGGCCGGCACGATGTGGCTCACCCACAAACTCCCCACGGACCTCGAGAAGCTCTATGGGAATAGCACCGAGAGCCCGATCGAAGCGAGTCCCTACGGCAACGAGCTCGTCGAGATGCTGGCCGAACGCGCCCTTGCCGCCGAGCAGCTCGGCACGCGCGGCGTCACCGACATCCTCGCGGTGAGTTTCTCGTCCAACGACAAGGTCGGTCACGATTACGGCACCTACTCGGACGAAGAGCATGACGTCACCGTCAAAACCGACGCTATCCTCGAGCGCCTCTTCCAGGCGATCGATAAGACCGTCGGCCTCGACAACACGATCGTCGTCCTCACCGGGGATCACGGCGTTTCGCCCTCGGCGGCCGAGGATGCCGCCAATCACATGCCCGGCGGGCGCATGCCCGGCAACACCGTCCGGAACGCGGTACAGGAGGCGCTCACCGCCAAGTTCGGCGCGGGCGATTGGGTGGTCGGTAGTTGGGATCTCTCGCTCTACCTCAATGAGCCGCTCATCCTGCAGAAGGGTCTGGAACCCTCCGCAGTCCGGAGCGTCGCTGCCTCGGCCGCGCGTCGCGTCGCCCACATCTTCCGCGTCTACACGCGCGACCAGTTAATGACGGGCGCGGTCCCGAACGATCAGGTCAGCCAACGCGTCATCAACGGCTTCAACCAGCGGCGCAGCCCCGACATTTCCTTCATCCCCGAGCCGTATTGGATCCTCACCAGCTCCGTGACGACGCACGGTACACCGTTCGATTACGACGCGCACGTCCCGGTAATCTTCATGGGGGCGGGCATCAAGGCGGGCCGCTACGACGCGAATATCGCCGTCAATGACATCGCCCCGACGCTGGCGACGATCCTGGAAATCGAAACGCCGAGCGGTTCGGTGGGACGGGTCCTCAGCGAGATCTGGTAAAAGCATTTCTCTCGCAAAGACGCCAAGTCGCTAAGAACACAAAAAGCACGTTGGTGTTCTTTGCGGCTTTGCGAGAGATATAGCCTTAGCCGCGCTAGAATCGCAGCTCCCGATTCAGCACCATATCGACGTGCGTCCCCGGCCGTATCGTCACGTCCTGCCGCTTCGAGAGCACCGACCCTAGTCCTGCCGCTGCTCCGGCCAGTCCGCCGATTCCAAGGCCCGCTCCCACGTGTCCCACTGCGAGGCCCGCGAGTCCACCGATCGACGCGCCGAGACCCGCGTCGCGCGCGACCTCCCGCGTCTCACGGCCGTGATCGTTGGGAGTGGCGATCCGCCCTTCCTTGTCTTCCGGCCGCGCGCGCAGATCGAGCGTCGTGCCGCTCGGCAGCGTAAGTGTGTCGAACCGGATGTAGAGATCTTCGCGCTTTCCTTTCGCGTTCTTGACCTCGACCACGGTCCCGAAGACGTTGCTACCCCGCGGAATTACCACCCGTCCGGCGGCAGCGATTGGCACCGACGTCCGCAGGTAAACCTTGTCTCCGTCGCGCGACCGCTTCACGTTGATCTCGTTGATCAGTTCGAGGAGCACATGCGTTCCCGACGCGATGATCGCCTCGCCGGCTACAGGCTCCGGACGCGGAGTCCGAGGGGTCAAAACCGGCTGTGGCGCTGCCGGCGCCTGTCCGGGCTCGGCGGTCTCCTGCCGGGTTCCGGCGCGGCGGTACACCAGCATGCCCTCGCGCGGACCGCTCGCCCCGACCACCTCCCGCGAGATCGTCAACACGTTCCGGTCGGGCGAAAGCGACCAGCGATCCATGATCGTGTAGTGGACCTGCCCGGCGTCGACCAGCGTATTCACCAGCAGCGCCGAGCCTTCCCACTTCACCGCACTGTTCCGCGTTTCGTTTTCGAACTTGTACTTGCTGTCCTTCCCGTCCAGCAGGTACGTCCACGACACGTCGGCGGTGGCGCAGTGAATCGCGGTGGAATCCTGAATGATTTTGAGGAAGGGGTCCGGCTCGTGCGGTCCGGCGGGGCGGCTGCGATCTTCGAGGAGAATCCAGCTGCCGGAGAAATCGCGGTCGAGGTCGGCCGCGGAGAGAGCCCCCAGAAGGGCGAACACAACGGCAAGGCGCTTCATAAATCCGATAGGATGGTACCGCTAATCCAGCTTCTCTGCATTGATCTCGATGACATGCCGGTCGGGATCCAGGATATAGATCTGCGGGAAACCGGCCGTGGCATGTGGTTGTAGACGCATGGCCATCGGGTCAAGTTCCGGACCGTCCTCCCGATAGCCCTTCGACCGAAGAAAATCAACAGTTTGCGAATAGCTCCCGACCCGGACCGCGAAGTGCCCGTCCCGTGTCTGAATCCCCCGCTCTCCCCGGAATGTCGACCCTTCGTGGGCAATCAGATGCAATTGCTGCACCGGCCCGACGGCAAACCAAGCCCCGGCGAAGTTGAACGGAGGCCGCTCCATCGGAGGAAGTCCCAAAATCTCCCGATAAAATCGCACCGACCGCTCCAGGTCGCGAACGGTCAGGCTGACGTGGTGAATTGCCTCAATTTGCATTTGTGTTGAGTTCATTCCGTTCATACGTGTTCATACGTGGCCCAAAACGATTTTCTCATCCGTGTTCATCCGTGTCCATCCGTGGCCCAACCCGCCCTCACCCCAGTCGTTTCAAAGAGTTCCAAAAAATATTTAGCATTTCTTAACCTGCCCCCAAACATCGGGGGGTAACGTTGGCGCCCCCCTCCGCGCCTACAACGTTAACCTCATGTCCAACCTGAATCACAAACTCGGGCGCCTCGTAGCCGTCTGTCTGGCGGTATCGAGCCTGCTCGCCTCGGAACATCATGGCTTCGTGAAGTCGAGCGGCATGCCGATCCCCGGCGCGACCGTCACAGCCACCAAAGGGGACAAGAAGATCGCCACCACCACCGACGATCAGGGCGCCTACACCTTCTCGAACCTCGAGGACGGCGTCTGGAACGTCCAGGTGGAGATGCTCGGGTTCAGCAAGACGTCCAACGACGTCGGGGTTGCGCCCAACGCGCCGAGCCCGACTTGGGACTTGAAGTTCCTCTCGGCGTCGGACTTGAAGGCCTCCCTGAATCCGGCAGCCCCGGCCCCCGCGCCGGCGACCGCTACGACGGCCGCCGCTCCCGCGCCCAAGCCGGCAGACGCCCCGAAAGAAGCTCCGAAGACGGCGGCTCCGGCCACCAGCGCGACGGCCACTCCCGCGCGCCCCTCGATCCGCAACGCGCAGGCCAACGCGGCCGGTCGTGGCGGACGCGGTCAGGGCGGACAGAACAACGGCTTCCAGCGCGCCGACGTGAACGCCGCGGACGGCGCCGCAGCCAACGGCAACGACACGGGCGCAGCGATGGACGCGGGGATTTCGGCCGATATGGCGCAAGGCGCCAATGACGCCCTCTCGCTCGGCGGCAGCGTTTCGAGCGGTCTCGGCATGCCGCAGCAGAACGATTGGGGCGGCGGACGCGGTCCCGACGGCTTCGGCGGTCCCGGAATGTTCGGCATCATGGGCGGACCGGGCGGTCCCGGCGGCCTCAACGGCGATCAACAGCCCGGCGGCGATATGGCGGCGGCAGGCGGCGGACGCGGTGGACGCGGCGGCCCTGGCGGCGGCGGTCCCGGCGGCGGCTTCGGTGGACCCGGCGGCGGTGGCTTCGGCGGCGGTCCCGGCGGCGGCGGCTTTGCCGGCGGACGCGGCGGCGGCGGCTTCCCCGGTGGACGCGGCGGTGGACGCGGCGGCGATGCCAACGGACGCGGCGGCCCCGGCGGCCGTAGTCAGAACGCCTTCGGCAACGGCCGGCGCAATCCGCGCATGCGCTATAACGGCAACCTCGCCATCATCGAATCCAACTCCGCGCTCGACGCCCGGCAGTACTCGCTGACCGGTCAGGACACCCCCAAGCCGTCGACCCAGAACGCGCGCGTCACCGCCATGTTCGGCGGCCCGCTCAAGATTCCGCACCTCGTCAGCGGCCAGAAGACGACCTTCACGGTCAACTACCAGTTCGCACGGGCGCGCACCGGCAACACCATCACGACCCTCATGCCGACCGCCGCCGAGCGCGTCGGAGACTTCTCGCAAGCCCTCAACCAGCAGGGGCAGCCGGTCACGATCTACGATCCCCAAACCGGGAATCCTTTCCCCGGCAATGTCATTCCGCAGAACCGCTTCAGCTCGCAGGCGCTCGGACTGCTCAACTACTATCCGCTGCCGAACTTCACCAACAATCTGCGGTACAACTACCAGACCTCGATCGTCGGCGCCAATAACCAGGACAACGTCAACGGGCGCATCAGCCATACCCTGAACGCGAAGAACCAGTTCTCCGGCAACCTCTCTTATCAGCGGGCGAACGGCACGAACCTCACCGTGTTCGGCTTCAATACCGCCAGCCACCAGAGCGCGTACAACGCCGGCCTCAACTGGACGTACCACTTCACGACCCGCCTCATCAACACCGCGGGCGTGACGTTCAGCCGCAACTCGCAGTCGAACGATCCGTTCTTCGCCAACCGAGTCGACGTCTCTGGACAGCTCGGCATCACGGGCAACGATCGCGATCCGAACTTCTGGGGTCCGCCGACGCTCAGCTTCAATAACGGCTTCGCCGGCCTGTCCGACCAGAGCAAGTCCTTGAACCGCGCGCAGACGCTCGCCATCAACGACAGCATCCGCTGGTTCCGCGGCACCCACAACTTCACCTTCGGCGGCGATCTCCGCCGCGTGCAGAGCAATCCGCTCTCGCAGCAGAATCCGCGCGGGACGTTCACCTTCACCGGCGGCAACACCGGCAACGGCAACTCGCCGGGCTTCGATTTCGCGGACTTCCTGCTCGGCCTGCCGGACACCAGCAGCATCGCCTTCGGCAACGCCGACAAGTATTTCCGCAGCACCTGGACCTCCCTTTACTTCACCGACGACTGGCGCATCACCACCAAGTTCAGCGTCAACGCCGGCTTCCGCTGGGATTACCAGATGCCGACCACCGAGCTCTACGGACGGCTCGTGAACCTCCAGATCGGCCCGGGCTTCACCTCGGCCAACACGGTCTGCGCGACCACGGTCGCCGGCTGCATCCCGAACGCCCAGGTGGGCTACCCGAGTTCGCTCGTCAATTCCAACCCCCACGAGTTCCAGCCGCGCGTCGGTTTCGCGTGGCGACCGCTCACTAAGGGCAGCCTGGTGGTTCGCGGCGGCTACGGCATCTACTACAACACCTCGGTCTACCAGTCGCTGGTCAGCCAGATGTCGCAGCAGTCGCCGCTCTCCTACTCGCTGATCGATTCTTACAGCGCGGCCTCCCCGCTGACGCTGGCCAACGGTTTCCCGATCCAGACCCTAAAGCCGATCACGACCTTCGCGGTCGACCCCAACTTCCGCATCGGTTACGCGCAGAGCTGGCAGATGTCGGTGCAGCAAAACCTGCCCTGGTCGGTCGTGGCCACGGCGACCTACTCCGGCGCCAAAGGCACCCATCAGGCGCAGGAGTTCATCCCAAACTCCACGCCCTCCAAGTCCTCCGCGATTTGCGCCACCTGCCCGTCGAACTTCTACTACATGACCTCGGGCGGCAACACAATCTCGAATAACATCTGGCTGCAACTGAACCGCCGCTTCCGCAGCGGCTTCATGGGCAACCTCTCCTATCAGCACGCCAACTCGATCGACAACGCGATGGCCGGCGGCGGCGGACGCGGCGGCGGGGGCCAAGGCGGCACGATGGTCGCTCAGAACTGGCAGGATCTCGAAGCCGAGCGGGCCCGCACCAGCGGTATCCGCGCCAACACCATGAGCATCATGATGCAGTACAGCACCGGAGTCGGCGCCCGCGGCGGCGCCTTGACCAACGGCCTCAAAGGCAAACTCCTCCGCGACTGGACCGTCATGACCAACGTCACCGTGGCCAGCGGCGCTCCCGAGACTCCGACCGTCACCAGTTCGGCCCTCGGCCGCACCGGTATCGTCGGACCGCTCCGCGCCCTGTACACCGGCGCCCCGGTATTCATCGACGGCTCTCTGAACCCGGCGGCCTTCATTTCCCCGACCCCGTTCGGGATCTACGGCAACGCCGGCCGCAACATCATCACCGGCCCCAGCACTTTCTCGATGAACGCGTCGTTCAGCCGCACGATCCGGCTGGGCGAGCGCCGCAGCGCCGATCTCCGGATCGAGTCGCAGAATCCACTGAACCACGTAAGCTTCGGTTCGTACAACACGTCCGTCGGCTCCCAGCAGTTCGGACTCTTGCAGTCGCCGGGCCGCATGCGCTCGTTGACCGCCAACCTGAGGTTCCGCTTCTAAGGCGGACGCCTCTCACGACGGAGAACACCATATGCGATCCATCACCGCGACCTTTCTGACCTGGGTAATGTTTGCATCGGCGCAGCAGCCCGCGCCCCAACCGCAGCAGCCGCCGGCGGCCGAGACGCCCAAGAAGAACGTTACGTTCACGACCAGCCTGCAGCTCGTCGTCGAAGACATCGTCCTGAAGGACAAGAGCGGCCAGCCGATCATGGGCCTCAAGCCGTCCGACTTTGTCGTGACGGAGGACGGGAAACCGCAGAAGGTCGAGTTCGTCGAATTCCAGACCCTCGACGAAGCCGCGACCCCGATTGCGGATTCGCCCGAGCCCAAACAGCTCGAAACGCGCGTCGAAATGGCGCAGCCGAAAGCTGTCACCGCCAACCAGATCTCCCCCGAAAAGCCCGGCGACATCAAGTACAAGGACAAGCGCCTGATGGTCATGTTCTTCGACATGACTTCCATGCCGCTCGCCGACCAGGTGCGCGCCCAGACCGCCGCCACCAAGTTCGTCAAGACCCAGATGACCAAGTCGGACCTGATGGCCATCATGACCTTCTCCAGCGAGATCAAGGTCATGGAAGACTTCACCGATGACCGCGATGCGCTTCTGAAGGACATCAAGAACCTGACCATCGGCGAAGGCCAGGGCTTCGACGTGGCCAACGACGACGATGCGGCTCAAGACACCGCCGCCGCCTTCAGCCAGGACGATAGCGAGTTCAACATCTTCAATACCGACCGCCAGCTCTCCGCGTTGGAGACCGCGGCCAAGATGCTCGCCCCGCTCAACGAGAAGAAGGCTCTGGTCTACTTCGCCAGCGGCATGCAGAAGAACGGCACCGACAATCAGGCGCAGTTGCAGGCGACGATCAACGCCGCCATCAAGTCGAACGTCTCGTTCTTCCCGATCGACACGCGCGGCCTGCAGGCCTCGGCGCCGCTCGGCGACGCGACGCAGGCATCCTCCGGCGGCTCCGCCATGTACACCGGCGGCTCGGCGCGGTCTCGCCAAGGCACGATGCAGGCCACGCAGGACACGCTGTATACTCTCGCGGCCGACACCGGCGGCAAGGCGCTGATCGATAACAACGACCTCTCCATGGGCCTAGTGCAGGCCCAGAAGGACCTGTCGAGCTACTACATCCTCGGCTACTACACCTCCAACAGCAATCTCGACGGCCGCTTCCGCGCGGTGAAAATCAGCCTCAAGGACCCTGCGCTTTCCGCCCGCCTTTCCAAATTCGAGTACCGCAAGGGATATTGGGCCGGCAAGAACTTCAAGCAGTTCACCTCGACCGATAAAGAACGCCAGTTGACCGAGGCCCTCATGCTCGGCGACCCGCTCACGGACCTCGACATCACGATGGAGGTCAACTACTTCCGTCTGGCGCGCGACCGCTACTTCGTTCCCCTGGCCGCCAAGATCCCCGGCAGCGAGCTGGAGCTCGCGAAGAAGGGCGGCGCCGAGACCACCACCCTCGACTTCATCGGCGTCATCAAAGACGCGGCCGGCAAGCAGGTCGCGAACGTCCGCGATTTTGCCGACTTCAAGCTGAAGGATGCCTCCGCGGCGCAGCTCGCCAAGCGCCCCATCGAATACGACACGGGCTTTGCCCTGCCTCCGGGCACGTACTCGCTCCGCTTCATCGCGCGCGAGAACACGACCGGGAAGATCGGCACCTACGACACGAAGTTCATCGTGCCGGACCTGACCGCTGCCGCCGCCCAGAAGTCGCTGCCCATCAGCTCGGTCGTGCTCAGCAGCCAGCGCATCGACCTCAACCAGGCCGTCTACAACGCGGAGAAGGACAAGAAGCTGCTCTCCGCCAACCCGCTGATCGAAGACGGCAAGAAGCTGCTGCCCAGCGTGACGCGCGTCTTCAACAAGAACCAGGAGCTCTACGTTTATCTGCAGGCCTACCAGCCGACCGCGGAGACCACGCAGCCCCTGTTCGCAACCGTGAGCTTCATGCGCGGGAAGGTGAAGGCCTTCGAAACGGCGCCCCTACAGATCACCGAAGGGCTCGATCCCAAGTCGAAGTCGCTGCCGCTGAAGTTCAGTGTGCCGTTGAATAAGCTGACGCCGGGCCGCTATACCTGCCAGGTGTCCGTGCTCGATCCGACCAACCAGAAGTTCGCGTTCTGGCGCGGACAAATGGTGATCGTGGCCCCGGCCCCCGCCGCCGGCCCGGCCCTGCCGTAAAGAGCGCGCAAAAATCAAAAACCGGTGAGCCGGGTTACGATCTTTCGACCTACGCCCGACCCACCGGTTCGCGCCACTTCAACTGTCCTTCCCTAGTGCAACATGGGGGCCATTGCGTCCGCGGCCTTTGGGCGTATCCCCGTTCACCAAAGTCAACCCGAATTCTCCGTAAGATGAAGGCCTTACACGATGCGGGGACGCAGATTTTACATGAGAGTGTGCATCCTGCACGCCTCCGCCGCAAAATAGCACTTCCCTTTCGTGGTGCTTGGTTTTACCATCGGGCCATGAAGCATTTCGGACTCAAATATCTGATTCTTGCCGCGGCCCTGGCGTTCACCGGCGCGGCGCAGACGCAGAAAGTCGTCAAGACCGTCCCCGTGAAACTCTCCGGCACCATCGATGGAGCCCAGCTCTTCCGCGAGCATTGCGCCGTTTGCCATGGCCAGGACGGCAAAGGCAATGGACCGGCCGCCTCCGCGCTGAAACGCCCGATGGGCGATTTGACCAAGATTCCCGCCGATAAAAACGGCAAGTTCCCGTTCCTCGCCATCCAGGAGCAGATCCGCAATGGCTCCATCGTCGAGCACGGGACGATCGACATGCCGATCTGGGGCAAACTGTTCACGCCGATGGGCGGCAAGCCGGCCGATGCCGAAATGCGCGTCCACGCGGTGACCAAGTACATCGAGTCGATTCAGGCGCGGTGACGGGCGAGTATCCGCTCCAGGATTTCGGGGATCTCGAAAACGGCGCGGTTCGATAGCCGTCCCGTCGCGGCGCGGAAGCGCTCGTATGCGGAGGGCTCCAGCAGCGCATCGACCGCGCCCGCGATCCCGCGGAAATTCGGCAGCACCAGCCCTACGCCGTTTTCCTGAATCCAGTCCGCGTTATACCGCTCCTGCGGTAGGGTCCACGCGTTGCGCTCCACGATCACCGGCAGCCGCATCGCGATCGCCTCGCTGAGGCTCCCCGGCCCCGGCTTGCCGATGAAGTAGTCGGCGAGTTGCATGTACCGCGGCACGTCGCGCGTGAAGCCCTCGACGAACCCCGGCGCGGAGCGGCGCAACGCGCGCAACCGCGCGGCGAGCTTCTCGTTCTTGCCGCAGATCAGGATCAACTGCCGCGTGTCGAGCCGCCGCGCGATCTCCTCCATCGCGGCCGATCCCTCGCCGCCAAACAACACCAGCCCAACCGGACGAGAAGGGTCGAGCTTTAGTTCGGCCTGCGCCTGCGCGCGCGCCTCGGGCGAGATCGGTTGGATGTCGTAAAACCCCTGGTTCAGGATCATGCCGGAGACGCGCTCGACCCGCTCGGGCGGGTAGCCGTGCTCCCGAGCCTGCTCCACCGCGCGGTTCGACCCGCAGATCAGGTATTGCTCCTGCCGCTCGATCCAGAAATGCGGCGGATAGTCGGCGATATCGGTCAGGATCGTCACCATCGGAATCCCCGCCGCCGCCGCGAACATCGCCCGATTCAAGTTCGGAACCATCGAAACGATCAGATCCGGCCGATCTTTCGCCCAAAACCGTTCCAAAACCCGAACTTGTTTCCCGTGAAACGCCTTGATGACCAAGTGCATGCCCGCCGTGAGCTGCGGCGACCCCAACGTCCAACCCTTCTTCAACATCAGGTTGTAGAGGTCCTGCAGCCGGAGCCCGGTCACCTTGCGGAAGACGTCGATCTCGTCGAGGACCTCCTGGAGGTTCACCATTCGGATCTGGATGTCGCGGCCCTGGGCTTCGACCACCTGGCGTAAAGCGTTCGCGGCGGCCCGATGACCGCCGCCTGCGTCGAAGTAGATGAAATCGAGCCGCGCCACATCGCAATTGTGCCATGCCGCACCGCTGCCGTGCCTTCACGAGACCGTTGCCGCATTGTCACAGGCTTGTAGCGCGGCGAAGCCTATGCTGTGGGCAGCGATATGCAACTCGAACTGGCGAACGATATGTTGCGCTACATCGCGCACCGAGACCAACGCCTGATGCGTCGGGTCAACCGCTGGCCCGCCCCGCGATGGGTGCGCCTCTGGATGTTGGCAGCCACCCGTGGAGGCGATGGCTGGCTCTGGTGGACCATTGGCGCGGCCGTGCTGCTCTTCGGAGGCGCGGAACGGCTGCGTGCCGCGGCGGCTGCCGTGTTGGCCGCCGGGACGGGCATCGCCCTGTTCCTCCGCATCAAAAAAGCGACCGGCCGCAAGCGCCCGTGCACGTACGAACCGCACTGCTGGGCCGTGCTGCTGCCGCCGGACCAGTTCTCATTCCCATCGGGACACACGATCACGGCGTTCGCGATGGCCGTCTCACTCAGCCGCTTCTATCCGGAGGCCGCCCCTGGACTGCTCTTCTGCGCCATTAGCGTGGCGGCGTCGCGCGTCGTCCTCGGCATGCACTTCCTCAGCGACGTCGTGGCAGGGGCCGCGATCGGCACGGGACTCGCCTGGGCGGCGGTCGCGCTGCTGCGCTAGTTCCGCGCGGATAGTACCTGGACCAGGAGATTTGTATCCATGCTCGGCCGGACGCTCCCTAACGGTCGCGGCTCTGATCGGAGCCGTGAGCGTGAGCGAGCGTCCGTGGTTGAGCAACTTCTCAAGCGGTCACGGCGGCTAGCGGTGTTCCGTGATGGTGACCGGTGCTCGCAGGCGGAAGCTGACTCGGGTCTCGCTGGGGAACGTCACGGGCTTGCCTCGCGTGAGGAGGACGTCGCCGGCTCCGGCGCCTCCTCCGACTCCCGCTCCGATCGCGGCGCCTTTGCCTCCTCCGGCGATCGCTCCGATAATCGCTCCGATCGCTGCGCCGCCGCCGACTTTCGCGGCGTCCTCCTGATGCGTGGCTTCGGCGCGGCGGTCGAAAGGATCGGTCTGGACCGTGACGGTCTGGCCGTCGGAGGTGTGGATGCGGCTGAGCTCGAGCGACATCTGCGCCACGCCCCGCGTCTTGCCGGCCCGCTCGACGTTGGTGACGCGCCCTTCCACCCGCGCGCCCCGCTCGGCGATGACGAAACCGTCCACGACCAGCTCTTTATCGAGCGTGCCCGTAAACGTGTCGCCGGCGATGTTCCGCTCCGAAGATAGCCCGTCGATCAGGCGCACCGGCAATAACAGCCCGGAGTTCAGCGTCACCCGATTCGGGGCGGGCGTGGGCGGAGGCGGAGGAGCGGGAGTCACATGCTCCGGCTCGGGACGCGCGGGAGGAATCACGACCGGTTCGGGCGCGGGAGGGGCGGCCGTCGTGACCGGCGGGGGAGGAGCTTGGGGCGCGGGCCGCGGCGGATTGACGTGCGCCGTTTCAATGGGTCGCGGATTCGCCGGGGGCGGCGGCGACGCCTTCACCGTATGCGGCTTCGGCATAGGGGGATCGTGTCGCTGGACGGGCGGGGCGATCAGCGAGGGCTTCTTCTCCTCGGCGGCCTTCTGCGCGTCGGGCATGGGTTCAGCCTGGACCGTCGACGGGACGGTCGCCGCCGCGGGGGCCGCGGTCTGCACGGGCGCCGGCGGCGGTGCGGGCGCGGGCTGTGCCGGTGGGGCCGTCACGGGGGGCTGCACCTGGGCGACTTCGACGTGTTTGGGCGGCTGCGGCTTATGCCAAACCTGATTGGTCAGGACCGCGCCTCCGAGCGCGCCCGCCACGACCAACAACAGGACCTGCACCGGTTTCATACCCTAATCGACGGCTCGCGGCGGCGTTCCGTTTCCCGCCGGTGTCCCGGTACAATGGGAGAAGTCTGAAGTCCATGCCGTATTTCCCCACCCATTTCTCGATCGGACCGGTGCGCATCGCGCCGGCGACGGTGCTGGCCCCCATGGCCGGCGTCACGGACACGGTTTTCCGCCGCTTCATCCGCGGGCTGGGCGGGTGCGGCCTGATCATGACGGAGTTCATCAGCTCGCACGGCGTGAAGGCGTCGATGGGGGCTCGCAAGCCGACCAAGACGCTGCAACGGTACCTCACGTTCGAGCCGGACGAGCACCCGATCTCGGCGCAGCTTTTCGGGGCCGATCCGGCGGTGATGGCGGACGCCGCGCGCGTGTGTCAGGACCTCGGCTTCGACATCCTGGATATCAACTTCGGGTGCCCCGTCAATAAAGTCGTGAAGTGCAACGGAGGGTCGGGACTGCTCCGCGATTTACCGCTGGTGGACAGCCTGCTGCGCGAGGTCCGGAAAGCGATCACGATCCCGTTCACGATGAAGTTTCGCGCCGGCTGGAGCGATCAGGAACTGGTGGCGGTGAAGATGGCGCAACTGGCCGAGGCCAACGGGCTGCAGGCGATCGCGTTGCATCCGCGGACGCGCGAACAGGGCTACAGCGGGCGCGCCGACTGGTCGCGGATCGCCGAGGTCAAGGCCGCGGTGAAGATCCCGGTGATCGGCAACGGCGATATTTTGACGCCGGAGGATGCGATCCGCATGGTCGCGGAGACCGGGTGCGACGCGGTTATGATCGGGCGGGCGGCGAGCTCGAACCCTTGGATCTTCCGGCAGATCGAGCAGTATCTGGCGACGGGCCGTTACGACGAGCCGACGCAGCAGGACCGGTACGCGATGATGCGGCAGTACTACGCGATGCTGTTGGAGCGCGGCGAGAGCGATATCGTCGGAAAGATGAAGCAGTTCGCGACGTACTTCACGCACGGCGTGCGGAACGGGTCCCATCTCCGCGTGGCGATTTACAAGGCGACCGAGGCGGGCGCGATTCTCGGGCTGGTCGACGAATTCTTTGCCGCCGAGCCGGCGATGGTCCAGTGAAGAAAATCCAGTTGATCACCGACGGGGCGTGCCTGGGCAACCCCGGTCCTGGCGGGTGGGCGGCCATCCTGCGCTTCAACGAGCAGAAGAAAGAGTTGTGGGGCTGCGAGAAGCACACCACCAATAACCGCATGGAATTGACCGCCGCGATCGAGGGTCTGCGCGCGCTGCGGGAAGACTGCGAGGTCGAGGTGGTGACCGATTCCGAGTACATGAAGAACGGGATCACGCTGTGGATCCACGGATGGAAGCGGAAAGGCTGGATGACGGCGGCGAAAAAGCCGGTCCTCAATCAGGACCTGTGGAAAGCGCTCGACGAGGAAGTCAATCGTCATACGACAACCTGGACGTGGACGAAGGGCCATGCCAATCATACGGACAATAATCGGTGCGATGAGCTGGCGACGCGGGCCGCGAAAGAGCAGTCGTGTAGCGGGTAGGAATTTAGGTCACGGATGGACACGGATTCACACGGATCACACCGACGCAGATTGTTTTCATCCGTGTCCATCCGTGTGCATCCGTGGCTAAACGCCGTGCGTCTATCGATTGTGCGCTCGATGACACGTCTTGCGGTGGTGCTGGTTTTGGCGGCTTCGGCCGCCGCTCCTGCTCCGGCGCCTCGGGAGTATGTCCAAGCCGTCGAGTTTCCTTATTACCTTTATCCGCGGCAGCTTTGGGAGCGTGAGCTCGTCTGGCTGAAGGCGATCGGGGTGCGCACGATCGAGTTTTCGATTCCTTGGAATTGGCATCAGGTGCAGCCCGGGCAGTACGATCTCACGGGGTCGACGACACCGCGGCGCGATCTCGCGGGGCTTGTGAAGATTTTGCGGCGGCTCGACTTGCAGGCGTGGGTGCGGCCTTTGCCTCCTGCGCCGGAATGGCCGTCGCCGAATTTGGAGGGGGCGGCACAACGCGCGTGGCTGCGGCAGCTCGAGCAATTACTCGCGACCCAGACGGTGAGCCACGGCGGTCCGATTGCGTTCAGCGACACAGCGATTCCCGGGGTCGACGCGGCGGCGGCTCCGGCGAATCCGGCGGAAGTGTCGGTCGTCGACGAGGGCGCGCTGGCGGCGAGCCGCGAGGCGATCCGCGTGGGTCGAAAGGCGATCGTGTGGCGGCACGTCGAGGACGCGCTATATCCAGCCGGGTGGACGCACGACGGCGGCCCCCTGCTGCGCAAAGGGGCGGTGGGGCTCGGCGGGGATGAGCAGGCGGCGACCGCGGCATTGCGGCGCGAGGGCGCGTTGCTGCGGAATTGGGCGGCGCTGCTTCCCGGCATGCAGCCGGTAGCATTGCCGAAGCCCGCGGCTGGCGCGTTCCCCGAGGGCGTGACCGCGTTCGAAATGACGTCGGCGCCGGCGTCGGCGGTCAGCATCACGAATCGCAGCGCCAACGCGTTCCACGACGATCTGCGGGTGGTCGAACCCGTCTCGAAGCGCACGCTCACGATTCCCAACGTGACGGTGCCGGCGGGCGAGTCGTTGTGGCTGCCGCTGAACGTCTCGATCGGGCCCGGCGGATTGTGCCACGACTGCGCGGTATTTTCGGCGGCGGAGCACATCATCTACGCCACGGCCGAGCTGCTTTCGATCGAGTACGAGAATGGGATTCTGGCGATGGAATTTGCGGCGCCCGAGGAGGGCGAAGCGATCCTGCAACTGGCGCGCGAGCCGGTCGGACCGTTCCTCGCGGCGGGCAAGCCTACGCAGTTCGATTGGGACGACAAGGCGCTGCGGGTACGGTTGAAGATTCCGGCGGGCAAGGGTCCCGGAAGCCGCGTGCGCATCGGTCTGGCGATCGAGCAGCCCGAGACATCGGCGTTTTTCGACGAAGCGCACCGGCTGATCGTCGGCCAGAAGAACACGGTCCTGACGACGTACTCGGCGAAGGCGGTGGCCACGCGATCGCGGCTGCGGCTGCCGGAGGGTTACACGGCGACGGCGCGGACGAAGTCGCCGAACGAGATCGAATACGACATCTCGGCGCCCGCGGACGCGCTCCACGGCGATTGGGCGAATCTGGCGATCGAAGCGGACGGCGCGACGCTCGGGCGGGCGCGGCTGCAACTGTTCCGGCCGGCGTCGCTGCGGCTACCGGGAGCGATGACGCTGCATTTCGGCGCGACTGCGGAACTGGCTGTCGAGCCGCCGGTGATCGCGATCGATCCGCGCGGCGGCGCCAACGTGGAGGTCGCGATCCGCAATAATTTCCCGGGGATTCAGACATTCCATCTCGAGGCGTCGGGCGACGGCCTGGAGTTCCTGCCGGCGAAGAGCGAGGTCACAGTGGGCGCGGCGGCGGAACGGACCGTGTCGCTGCGGGTGTTCGCGAAGGACGGCGCCGCGGGTCTGCGCAACTGGCGCGCGAAGATTACGGGGGCGGTGACGCTCGACGTCCCGATGCGGCTGTTGATCCTGCCGCGCGGGCGGACTGTCGCGTGGTCCGCCGACCTCGACGGCGACGGCGCCACGGAATGGGTCCTCGAATCCGGTCGTGCGCGAGCGGTGTTTTCGACGCAGGACGGCGGGCGGTGGTCCGAGTTCACGTGGAGGGACGGCAACGTGAATTTCCTGCCGGTGGAGGGCGTGTTCGCAGGCGCGGGACGTATCGAGGTGCGCGAGGTCGGCGATGCGCTGGAGTTCTCGACGAAGTCGTGGAAGCGGACGGTGCGGTTGACGGACGGGACTCTGACGGTCGAACAATCGACGCCGCTGCCGGCGGATGGCCTGGTGAGCGAAAAGCGCGGGAGCGCGACGCTCGCGATCGAGCGCCGCTCGCCGACTACAGCCGTTTACCGGATCAACTGAGGTCGCCGCCCGATCGCTGCGGGGGCGATCCCGTTGCGGCGCGACGTGTCTCCGCCATCGTCGATCGGGCTGGTGAAGCCAGGCCCTCCGGCCGCCACATAGCCGTAGCTCGCGCCCGATGCGCTCGGCGTCACCCAGAAGGAATACAGGCTCCCGTTCGTAAGGTAGAAGCGGAAGCGCACCGGCTGTCCGGCGAGAGTCCCGAGATCGGCGCCGCGCCAGGAGATCTCAGCGTGCGTGCTGTCGCCGCTGAACGCAACGCAGTTATCGCGCGAGAAGCCGGGGATCACGTTGCCGTCCGCGTCGAGAGCCTCGACCGCGACCGTCCCGACCGCGTTCACGAAGAGATGATTGCCGCGGAATGAGACGGGACGGGTCATGAGAGTGCCGCCGTCGGAGACGGAGTCGAGCGAGTAGAAGCCGTCGCGGCGCAGGGTCGCAAGACCGGTGGACCCGGCGCCGGACGCCGGCTTCTTGAGCGTGCGTCCGCTGAAGTAGAACCACAGCTCGTCGCCGACGACGAGGAAGCCGCCGCCGACCGATTGCGTGTTGAAGGCGTTCCAGGATTCCGTGTCGTTAGCCGCTGGGATGAAGGCGTTCGGACCGGCTCCGCGAGTGGGACGGACCCAGGAGAAGCCGTCGCGCGAGAAGCCGACGCCGAGCTCGACGATGTTCGGTCCATCGGCGTAGTTGTTGTCCTGCGACGGGCCGGGGTAATACCAACTGAAGAGGCCGACCATCACGCTCTCATAGGCAACGGCGTCGAGGTTGTAGAGCTCCGGCAGAGCGCCGCCGGGGGTGTAGGGCGGATCGTGATCGTCGGGTCCGGTCCAGTAGAGCGAGGCGGGATCGCTCGGAGTCCAGTGGGCCAGGTCGGGGGACTCCGCGTAGTAGCGGGCGCGCGAGGTGCGGGCGGGGGCGGCGGGGGTGGCGGGGAGGTTGGCCTTCATGCGCGCGCTGTCGACCCACACGCGTCGGAACGGGTTGTAGAAGACGGTGGTGCGGTCGGAGAGGGAGTTGATGGTGTTGGACTGAGGCTCGCTCCAGTGCAGGCCGTCGGCCGAGAAGTAGATGTTCATCTGGGGGACGTTGTAGAGCGCGAACATCTTGAAGCGGCGCGCGGGATCGGTGTCGAGCGGGTCGAACCAGACGGTGTTGGAATCGCGTCCGCCGCCGATGGTGAGGACGCAGTTGGTATTCGGAACTGCCGGGGCGTCGAGCTGGGGACGGGTCCAATTGCGGCCGTCGGTGGAGGTGGCGTAACAGACCGCATTGCCGGGGCCGCCGTCGTACCACATCTTGAAGAGCTGGTCGGCCGGGTCGAACCAGACGCCGTCGCTATAGGGCATTGCGAGGTTGACCGTGTCGCGCGGACCGGGCGTTAGGATCGGATTGCCGGGATACATCACGGGACGGTGTGTGACGCGCGCGAGGTTGGTCTGTTCGATCAGGAAATCGTCCACGAAGAGCTGCCGGCCGGTGTCGATGGGAATGACCGCGGGCGGGTCGGATAGGTACGGGGCGATTTGGAGTTCCTGGGTCGGGGCGCGGCCGATCAGGGTCGCTACGGCCGTCTGCGCGGGCATCGAGCGGAAAAAGAAAATGCCGGGAACGGCCAGAAAAATCAAGGCCGCCGCGAAGGCCGGACGGCGAGGAATCATGGGGTCTCCTGAAGAAGCGCTACGTACTTCACGACCAGTGTCCCCAGCCGGCGCGGAGGCTGTCAACGCGCGAGGCCTGCTAACTGCGACGGGACAGACCAAGCGCAGTTTTGAGGGCGGTTTCGTACAGCCGCAGCGAACTGCGGTCGAACACGACGAAGAGGACGCGGACGATCGTAGTCTGCCGTTTTAGGTGGGTAGTGACTTCGCGCACGGCGATCTGTGCGGCGTCGGCGGACGGGTAGCCGTAGACGCCGGTGCTGATGGCGGGAAACGCGATGCTGGCGACGCCGCGCTCGTCGGCGAGGCGGAGGCAGGTTCGGTAACAGCGGGCGAGTAGGTCGGGCTCGCCGTGTTTGCCGTCGCGATAGACCGGGCCGACGGTGTGGAAAACGAAGCGGGCGGCGAGGCGTCCGGCGCCGGTGACGACGGCGTCGCCGGTCTCGCAGCGATGGACGCGGGCGCGGATCTCGTCGAGTTCGCGCATGAGGTCGGGCCCGCCGGCGCGGTGGATCGCGCCGTCCACGCCGCCGCCGCCGGCCAGCGCCGAGTTGGCGGCGTTGACGATCGCGTCGGCCTCGATGCGAGTGATATCGCCTTCCATGAGCTCGACGACGCGGCCGTTGGGCGCTGGGAATTCCATGGAGGACATTGTAAGAGAAGGGCTCGGCGAATGCTCGCGGCCTCGCCGCTGCGTCAAATCACGAGAATTCGCCACCCAATAACAATGGCAGGATCGCCTCTCGAATCCGTTTGGCGATTTCGATGGCGAAATCGGCATCTTCGCGTGTTTCTGGGATGTCCACGCCCGGATAGCGTGAACTGACGGCGTACGGTGTCAGATACGCCAGTTCCTTCAGCGACAGGGAGAGCTCAGCGTCCCGTGGAATCAGCGTTCCGAGTTTGGCGAGGTCGTGCGTGTTCGGAAACTTGATGCCTCGTGAGCAAAGAAAGGCCTTTAAGTATTTCTCGGAGGCTTGTTGGGCATGAAAGCAAACGATTTCAAATGCCGGGTCATCGGTCTCGGCGAAGGCCCGCTGGGCTTCACGAAAGTCGTGGCTACCAAGCCGGATCCATTGTCGGACCAGATTTTCTTCAGGCGGCACGCTGGTACACCACGACGCCCGATTCGAGGGCAGCACTAACGACCGTGCCAGACGCTCCCCGGAACCGCTCCAGTTCTTCGCGCGTGATCACCAGTATGTCTTTGGAGAATTCCGATTCCGCTACTGCGGCGTGAAGATCGCCTTCCAACCGGCGGCGAGGCTTGCGAAGGGGCATCACTACTAAGAAATCCGCGTCGCTATCGGGGCGGGCGTTTCCGGTTGCTCGCGAACCAAACAGGATCACCTGTTCCGGTTCCGCAGCCCGAACCATGCGGTCCACCATGTCCGCAATCCGCGGATCGACGTTGTTCCCCAGTATCGTCATCCTGACGCATGATAGCAACTTTGGCCGACCCCATCATGGAGACGCTGAACGACGTCCAGGGGCGGGTTACAATCCCTTTATGACGAGGCGAGAGCTTTTGGCGGCGGCGGGTGCGGCTTGCGCCCTTCCTTTGATGGCGAAGACGCGCTGGGACAAGTCGCGCATCAGCGCGATTACCGACGAGATCGGCAAGACTCCCGACGAGTCGATTGAGTTCGCCCACAAGTACGGGCTCACCAACGTCGAGATTCGGAACATTCCGGGCGGCAAGGAGTATTACACGCTGCCGGAAGCGCAGATTAAGGCGGAGGCTCTCCGCTTTCAGAAGGAAGGCCTGAAGGTCTCGTTCGTCAACACGGGCATGCTGAAGTTCACGCTGCCGGGCACCGAGCCCGTGCGGCGGCGTCCCGAGACTCCCGAGGCGAAAGAGAAGCGTCTCGCCAACGAGAAGGCGCGCTGGGACAAACGCATGGACGACCTGAACGCCGCGATCCGATGCGCGCAGATCATGGGCTGCGACAAGGTCCGGGTGTTTACGGGGACACGCATCGAGAACCCGCAGTCGGTCTACGCGAAGATCGCGGAGACGATCGGCGGCGAGATGGCGCCGATCGCCGAAAAAGAAAAGGTCTACCTGCTGGTCGAGAACGAGGGCTCGCAGAACGTTGCGACGGCGGCGGAACTGAACGAGATCCTCAAGCTGATTCCGTCGAAGTGGGTCGGCTGCAACTGGGACCCGCACAACGCCTACGGCAAGGAACCGGCGTACCCCGAGGGTTACAAGGCGCTGCCGCTGAAGCGCGTCCTCAACATCCAGGTGAAGGGCAAGGGCATCATGCCGGCCAGTCCCGAAAAAGAGGACTGGAAGACGATCATGGAGGCGCTCGACAAGGACGGCTACAAGGGCAAGATCGGGCTCGAGACGCACCTCTTCGACGGCACCCTGATTGCCGCGGCGCACACCTCGATGGAGGAGATCATGCGCATCGTGAGCGAGCTTTCATGAACAAGACGTTCGCGGCCGCATTCGCCATCGGGATCGGCGTCATCGCGATCGTCGTCGGCGGAGTGTTGTACATGCAGCGCGACGCGCGCGTGGGGCTGGCGGGCAACTTCATGAAAGTGCGCACTGCCCCGCTGGACGAAAGCAGCTCGGTGGCGGTGATCGATTTCCGATACCGGAATCCAGCCTACGTGCGGTTCGTGGTCCGCGAAGTCACCGTGATTCTGGAGGACGCGACCGGCAACCGGACGGAAGGCCGCACGATCTCCGAAGTGGACGCGCAGCGTATGTTCGAAGGCCTGCCGATTCTCGGGCAGAAATTCAACAAGTCGCTCGTCACGCGGGACATGGTTCCGGCGTACTCGTCGGAAGACCGGATGATTGCCGCGCGGTTTGAGTTTCCCGAGGCGAAATTGGATACGCGCAAGCGCTTCCTCATCCGCATTGAGGACGTCGACGGTCCCATTACTGAGATCAGCGAGAAGTAACGCTCCTCGCGGCGAAGGCCTTTCTCTCGCCAAGACGCAAAGCCCGCCAAGAACAGCAACCCCTTCTGGCTGTTTCCTGCCGATAAGCATCTCAGGACGCTTAGAAGGCAATGAAACTCACTGTAGGCCGGAAGCTCTCGTTTGCTGTAGCGGGACTCGTATTTTCCGTGCTCGTCCTGAGCTACACGGCGCTCAACGCCATCTCGTCCTTAGGTCGGACGCTCGATACCGCGGCCGTCGGAGCGGTCCGCAAGCTCGAACTGCTGGCCGGCGCGCAGGAGGCCTTTCAAAAGATGAAGGGCGAGTCGGCGCGGGAGCAGACAGCGTACAGCCTCGGCGCTCTATCGGACCAGGCGTGCGCCGGCTGCCACCAGCCGGCGGCGGTGAGCGATAGCATTGCGAAAGTCGAAGAAGGCGCGGCCGCGGTCGGCCGCTACACTTCGGAGTTGCGGCCTCTCCTGCACACGGAAGCCGAGGTTCGCGCGTGTGAGGCGATTTCGAAGGGCGCCGCGGCCTGGACGGTCCACGCCAGGGAATTCCTGACCTTAGCCGGCGGCCGGCGGTTCGACGACGCGCATGGCGTGTTGCGGGACCGCATGCTGCCTATCCTGGACGAGGTGGAGAAGGCGGCGCAGTCGCTCGCCGCGGACCAGCGGACGGTTCTGGCGGCAGCCAATGCGGAGGCCCATCGCGAGATCGCCGGCAGCCGATGGTCCGCGGCGCTGCTGATCCTGTTGACCCTCGCCGCGGCCGGCGCAGCATTGTGGACCGTGTTTCGGATCACGCGCGCGTTGCGACAGTCGGTGGCGGAAATGGCGGATGCCGCGGCGCGGATCGCGGCTTCGGCGGGGCAGGTTACGAACGCGAGCCAGACGCTGGCAAGCGGAGCCGCCAGTCAGGCGGCCTCGCTCGAGGAGACCTCCGCGTCGACCGAGGAAATCCACTCGATGACGCAACGCAATGCCGAGAACTCGCAATCGGCGGCGGACAACATGGAACAGACTTCGGGCCGGGTGGCGGAGGCGAATGCCGCGTTCGAGGAGATGGTGGCCTCGATGAATGGCATCAATCAGTCGAGCGCCGGGATCGCGCGCATCATTCGGGTGATTGACGAGATCGCTTTTCAGACGAACATTCTGGCGTTGAACGCAGCGGTCGAGGCGGCGCGGGCCGGAGAGGCCGGGCTGGGCTTTGCGGTCGTCGCCGCAGAGGTGCGCAACCTGGCGCAGCGGTCGGCACAGGCAGCGCGCGATACCGCGGAACTGATCGAGGACTCCATCGCCAAAGCGGATGCGGGAAAGTCGAAGCTCGCGCGCGTCGCGGACGCGGTGCACGCCATCTCCGAAAGCGCCGGCAAAGTGAAGACGCTGGTCGACGAGGTGAATGCGGCGAGCCGGGAGCAGTCCCGGGGCATCGAGCAGATGACGACGGCGATCTGCAGCATCGAGCGCGTCACGCAGACGACCGCGGCGGGAGCCGAAGAAAACTCCGCCGCCAGTGCGGACTTGGCGATCCAGGCGCGGGCGATCCAACTGGTGGTGATGCGGTTGCGGTCGATGGTGGACGGGGGCGCGGGGGCAGTCCGCGATCAAATCGCCGCGGCGCTAGCAGCGCACGCCGCATGGAAGGTCCGTCTGCGGACCGCCATCGAGACGGGCTCCTGTGAAATCGCGGTCGACGCCGCACGAAACGATCGCGGCTGCGCTTTCGGCAAGTGGCTCCACCAGCTACGCCACACGGCGGAATTGCGGGAGATTGCGGCGCTGCACGAGCGGTTCCATGCGGCTGCGGCGAGCGTCCTGGCGGCTGCTTTGGGCGGACGGAAGCAGGAAGCGTCGCGGGCGATGTCCGAAGAGGGCGAATTCGCGCGCACGTCCGCAGCCTTGACGGCGGCGCTTCAGCGTTGGTGAGAAATCAAGTTTAGCCGCAGATGAACGCCGATAGGAAAACACAATCGTGCTATCGGCGTTCATCTGCGTTTATCTGCGGCTAGAAAGTCTTTCTCAGTTGCCGATCGAGATCAAGCCCGCAGCGACCGTCTGGCCCGACTGCGTGAACGTCACCGCCACATCTCCGGGCGCGGCGCTGGTGGGGACCACCACGTTGAACTGGTAGAGTCCGATAGCGCTGCCGGCGAGCCCTTGATACTGGACCTGCGCTCCCAGGTTCCCGAATTGGACCTGGACCGGGGTAGTCAGGTTGTTCGTCTTCTGTACGATTTGGCCGGCGGGCGTATCGGGCGTGACCGTACCGAAGCCGATGCCGTAGAACGTGACGGTCTCGCCCGGTTTCGCTGGTCGCGAAACGATTCCGTTCACTGCTCCCACGGGCATCGCAAAGGTCGTGCCGTCGAGAAAGACCGCCACGCCGTACTGCTTGCCGCCGACCTTGAACAGTGACGGCTGGAACAGCGCCGGCGAAGTCGCGGCGACGGTCACGGGGACGCTCGCGCTCGACCCGCCCGCCGTATTCACGGTGAGCGACTGGACGCCGGACGGGGTCCCGGAGGGGATCTGCGCATTTACTTGTCCATCTCCGACGAAGGAGAGGAAGGCCTGCTGGCCGGCGATCAGGACGCTGGTGCCGTTGATCGCGGTCGGAGCGTTGATGCCGGTGAAGAGTCCGCCCCAATCGGCCGTGGCGCGGGCGAGGCCGGAGCCGTAGATCTCGACCCACGATCCCGGCGAGACGGTCGTACCGCCTCCGAACTGGGCAGGTTGAATTACGCCGCCACTCAGGACCTTCGGGACGACGGCGGTGCCGGCGACCGGTGTCAGCAGCCGGACCGTGCTGCTCTGTGCGTCGGCAATGTAGATCCGGCCGCTCGCGTCCAGCGCGACGCCGGCCGGAAAATTCAGCGACGCCGAGGTGGCAGGGCCGCCGTCTCCGGAAACTCCGAAACGGCCATTTCCCGCGATGGTGCTGATCACGCCCGCTGTCGACACCTTGCGGATGCGGCTGTTCGAGTAATCCGCGATGTAGACGTTGCCGGCAGCGTCGACTGCGACGTCGTGAGGGACATTCAACTGAGCCTTCGTGGCCAGGCCGAGGTCGCCGGAAAAGCCGAGAATGCCGGTGCCGGCAATCGTGTTGATCACCTGGTTCGACGCGTTCACGACGCGCACCCGGTGGTTGCCGGAATCGGCGATGTAGAGATTGCCGGCGGCGTCGAGCGCCAGACCGCGCGGAGCGTTGATGTGCGCGATGACGGCGCGCCCGCCGTCGCCCGCCGAGCCGAGGTTGCCGTCGCCCGCATAAGTAGTGATCGTGGTCCCAGCCACCTTCCGGATGCGATTGTTCTTCGTGTCCGCGATGTAGATATTGCCCGATCCGTCGACCGCCACCCCGGTGGGTGCGTTGAGGAGGGCACTGGTGGCCGGACCGTTGTCGCCGCCGAAACCTTGCGCACCCTGGCCCGCGCTGGTGATGTTGCCTGCGACGGTGGTGATGGTGGTGCCGGTCACTTTGCGGATCAAGTCATTGTCCGTGTCCGCGATGTAGAGATTGCCGGAGCTGTCGAGGGCCACAGCGGCGGGATGCGACAGCAGGGCGGAAGTCGCGGCGGCGCCGTCGCCACCATAGCCCGCGCCGCCCGCGCCGGCCACGGTTGAGATTGTGCCGTCGGGGGCGATCTTCCGAATGCGGCTGTTCACGGTGTCGGCGATGAAGACGTTCCCCGATTTATCGATCGCAATTCCGCCGGGCAGCGCAAGTTGCGCCGCGGCAGCGCTCGCGCCATCTCCGGCGAAGCCTGAACTGCCATTTCCCGCGACCGTCGAGATCGTGTACGTCTGCGCCTGTCCCTGTGCCGCGCCGGCAAGCAGCACGGCGGCAATTCCGATGAAGGTCTTCATGATGTGATGTGGCCCGATGGTCTGTATTCCAGCGTACGCGAAACCGGTCTAGTGTGGGACGCGGGAGCTTGTGCTAGAATTTCGAAATTTATTTTTAATCGATGAAGTCTTTTAATTACAAGTGTTTACCGGAAATGGGCCTTCGTCGCGAGAGGGGGTCAGAGCCAGTCAGGGGTCTAGAGTGTGCCGCGGAGGATTATGTTTACCCGTTTGATATTCGCAGAAGCGTGTTTGGCCGCGGCGGCAGTGGCCGCTCCGCCCCTGACCACCATTCAGGACGTGCTGTACAAAGCGGACGGTACGCGGTTCAACGGCGCACTCACAATCGCCTGGAACAGTTTCCAGGCAGCGGACAGTTCGGCGATCGTCACGCAGAGCACGGCGGTCAAAGTAGTGGACGGCAATCTTCGCGTCCAACTGGTCCCCAGCACCACGGCCACACCGGCGGGCGCTTACCTGGTCACGTATAACAGCGACGGCCGGATTCAATTCCAGGAGCGTTGGGCGGTGCCATCCGCCACACGTCCGCTGCGGTTACGCGATGTTCGAATCGCGATGCCGGCGTCGACCTGGACGGGCGGCGCCACGGGAGGCGACACGGGCACGACGACAACCGGCCCGGTGCAGGAGTCCGACGTCGTCGGACTGGTCGCCGATCTCGGGGCGCGGCCGGTGAAAGGCTCGGGCTTCGCGGCCGGCCGGGTCGCGATGGTCAACAACTCGGGGCTGCTCGACGCAGTCTCGGGGACTGCCACGGATTGCGTCCGGGTGGACGGCTCGTCCGGCCCGTGCGGCTCGACGCCGCCGGCGTTCGTCGATGGCGATGCGCCCTCGGGGATTGTCGACGGCGCCAATCCCACGTTTCAGGTCGCGGCGATTCCGGACCCGGTGTCGAGCCTGGCAGTGTACCGCAACGGGCTGCTGCTCAAACTGGGGTCGGATTACAGCTTCAGCGGCCGCACGATCACGTTTGTGACGGCGGCCGTTCCGCAGCCGGGCGACACGCTCCTGGCGTCGTACCGGATAGGCGGAGCGGAGACCGCGGCCTCGCAGATTTACGGGACGCCGCAAGTGCTGTGCAGCGGGACCGGCGCGTCGACCAATGCCACGTCGTTGGCGAGTGTGGCGACGTGCGCGGTCGCGGCGGGAGCGCTGGCGGCCGGCGACCGGGTCGAGATCCGGTTCGATTGGGAGCACACCGGGACCGTGTCGGGCTTCAGCTTTGAGGTCCGTTGGGGCGGCACGGTGGTGGCGCATCGGGACGCGTCGTCGTCCGATGTGTTGGCGAGCGGCCGGGCGGATGCCGGGCTCGTCTCATCGGGCGCGCGGTTGAGCGCGCAATCGTGGGGGACGGTGCTGCCGTTCGCCGCGGGGGTCGCCAGCGCGCCGGACGCTTACACCGGCGGCCTGACGATCGATTTCCAGGCGAAGGTGGGGAACGCGGCGGACACGATCTCGCTGCGGAACTACACCGTCGTCCGGATCCCGTAACGCGTCAAACAGAGCCGCGACAGCATGGAGCGGTCGTTCCGTGGCAGATTCGTGCGGCGGGCCAACCGCTCCATAACTGTCGCGGCTCTGTTCGAGATGACTATTATTGCGGGAAGGACTCGGGAGCCTTTACGTGCTTCCAGCCTTCCCCGCTGAGCGCCTTCAGAAATGCCACCAGATCGGATTTCTCCGTCGCCGTCAGGTGCAGCGGTTTGATCTGCTCGTCCAGATTCTTGTTCGGAACCCCGCCCTTATCGTAGAGTTCCACGACCTCTTCCAGCGTCTTCAAACTCCCGTCATGCATGTACGGACCGGTATGCTCGATCTCCCGCAGCGTAGGCGTCTTGAAGGCGCCCCAGTCGCGCGGATTCTTCGTGACGGCGTAGCGTCCCACATCGGGCTCGGGCTTGTCGGCGCCGACTCCGATATTGGCGTACATATTCAACGTGAAGTTCGGACCTTCATGGCAGCGGTCGCACTTCGCCTTATCGAAGAACACCGACATGCCGCGGACCTGCGCCGCCGTCAGCGCCTTCTTATCGCCGCGCTTGTAGCGGTCGTACGGAGCATTGCCGGAGAGGACGGTGCGTTCGAAATTCGCGATCGCCATGGCGACGCGGTCGATCGTGATTTCCTCGGAGCCGAACGCCTTGGCGAACATCGGGCGATAGCCGGCGACGGTCCTGAGTCGTGTCACGATGGCGTCGTGCGTGCTGCCCATCTCGATCGGATTGGCCATCGGCCCCTTCGCCTGATCCTCGAGGGTCGCGGCGCGGCCGTCCCAGAATTGTCCGAGCGAGTACGCGCGGTTGAGGATGGTCGGCGCGCTGCGGTTGCCCTTCTGGCTGCGGATGCCGGTCGAGGTCGCGGCGCCGTCGGTAAAGGCGAATTTTGGGTCGTGGCAGGATGCGCAGGAGACCGATTCATCCGCCGAGAGGCGGCGGTCGAAATACAGATAGCGGCCCAGTTCGACCTTGGCCGCGGAGTAGGGATTATTGGCAGGGAACGTGAACGGCGGCAGTCCGGCGGGCGGTTGAACGTCCTGTGCGGCCGCGATGAGAGCGAGGAAGGCCGGCGCCGCGAGCACGCCGGCCGTGATTCCTTTGTACATGGATTCGACTACTTGGTGAGGCCCTGGACGTAGATCGCGCGATAGCTGCCGACCGACGCTTCGGTGCCGTTCACTTCGACGATGTGGCCCATGTGGTCGGAGGCCGAGGTCTTGGCGTCGACGCCGCCGTCGCGCCGCGGGTCATGCTCTTCGGGCATGAGCATGTAGATCTGCCCGGTCTGTGTCAGCAGGCCGATCGGCTGCCCGTTGGCCACGCACTTCTGTCCGCAGGAGCGGTGCTTGTCGCCGTGCTTGCCGAGCTGGATGTAGCAGGAAAAGTCGATGACTTCGCCGACGACCGAGATCGCGCGGCCCGGCTGTGGCTTCTGATCGACGCCGGCCGCAACGGTGGTATTGGTCCACGGCTGCGCCGCCTTCGTGCCGAGTGTCGCCATCGGCTTGTCCCAGCTACCGGCGCCCGCCGCCATCTCCGGATGGAGCACCGTGGATTTCGTCATGGGCGCCTTGGGGGCGTCCTTTTTCTCCTGCGCGACCAGCGTGACAGCGGCCGCAATCGCAACGAGCACAAACAGTGTTTTGCGTTTCAAATGGTCCTCCACTTTCCTACGAAGATTATCACAGGCGGGGGAGAAAAGAATTGCTCTCGCCAAGGCGCAAAGCCGCAAAGGAACTTCAAAATCAAACTCAAGCCAGCCGCATGGATTTTGAATTACCTTTGCGTCTCTGCGCCTTTGCGAGAGAGATTTTTCCTGCTGTTACCTGTGGAACTGCTCCCCAGCCCGCCAGTCGACCAGGCGGGGCTGGTTGGCGACGTCCATCCCTAGCAAGTACCCGAATTCCGCGGCCTGAGCGAGCGCCGTGAAGTCCCAGTCCGCCTGAAACTCGTCCGACGGCTGGTGGTAGTGCTTGCTGTTGAACTCGTCGTACATCTGCTTGCCCCAGCCTGCGGGCTTGCCGGCGAAGTCGGTGGCGTGGTCGATCGAGAAGGCCGGGATGCCCGCGTGCGCGAACGAGAAATGGTCGGAGCGGAAGTAGTGGCCGGCCTCCGGCGTGGCGTCGGGTGAGATGTCGAGATTCAGCCGTTTCGCGATCTGCTGCGCGAGCGGGAGGGCGGTAGTGCGCTCGGCGCCAGTGATCACGACGTCCTTGGCGCGGCCCCACGGGAACAGCATGTCGAAGTTCAGCGCGAGCGAGGTCTTCGCCGCCGGGACGAGCGGGTGTTTGCCGTAATATTCGGAGCCGCGCAGCCCGTCCTCTTCGGCGGTGACGGCGAGGAAGAGGGCGGAGCGTTTGGGCTTCTGCGGCATCGCCCCCCAGACCCGCGCGAGTTCCATGAGGACCGCGCAGCCGGTGGCGTTATCGAGCGCGCCGTTGTAGATCGCATCGCCATTCACAGGCGTCCCGATCCCGAGATGGTCCCAGTGGGCGCTGAAAATCACGTACTCGTCCTTGAGCTTGGGATCGCTGCCCGGGATCACGGCGGCGACGTTGCGCGTGTCCATGTCGCGGGTCTTGGTCGGCAGATTGCCGCGGATTTGGATGTCCAGAGGGAATGCCTTGAAGCCGCGTTTGTCGGCCGCCGCCAGCAACTCGTCGACGGTGTGGTGGGCGAGCGCGAGGAGCTTCTCGCCGGCCTCCGTGCTGATCCAACCCTGCAACGAAAGCGCCTTCTCGCCCGGCGCTAGTTTCACGTATGCGTTCTCGCGGCCCCAGGAGTTGCGCACGACGTCCCAGCCGTAGCTGGCGGTCGGGGTGGTGTGGATGATGATGCAGGCCTTCGCGCCGTGGCGCAGCGCCTCCTCGTATTTGTAGGTCCACCGGCCGTAGTAGGTGAGGGCACGGCCGTCGAAGAACTTGGGGTCGGTCGAGGGCGGCTCGCCGGTGAAGAGGACCACGACCTTGCCCGTGACGTCGATACCCTTGTAGTCGTCCCAGTTGAACTCGGGGGCGACGATGCCGTGGCCGACGAAGACGGTGTCACCGTCGAACGTGGCGTCGTGCTGCAGCGGGCTGACGCCGACGAATTCGTCTCCCCAGTGGAACTCGACGGTCTTGCCGGCAGTGGCGGAGAGGGTTGCACCGGCACCGGTCTCGACGCCGACGAGCGGGACCTTCTGGAAGTATGTCCCGTTGTCGCCGGCAGGCTTCGCCCCGGCGAGGGCGAGTTGCGTCGCGATGTAGTCGGACGCGATCTGTCCGCCCCGCGTCCCGACGCCGCGTCCTTCGAGCAAGTCGCTCGAAAGGAAGCGCGTGTGCTCGCGGATGTGTGACGGCGAGATGGTCGGAGACTGGCCGAAGAGGGTCGCCGAGAGGGCGAGGAAGGCGATGAGTCGCATGATATTGAATGCTTTTATGATATGGCGAGCCGGGATCTTGGTTTTCTTTGCGGCTCTGCGCCTCTGCGAGAGATAGTTTTTCGGCGATAGACTATTCTGTACGCATGAAAACCGCCGCTCTGCTCCTCTTCCCGCTGGTCTCCGCGTTTGCGCAGTACCAGGCCGTCCGCGATGGCGAGGTGGTCCGCCTGGAGGACGCGCGTTCGCAGACGGTCGTGTACATCATGCCGTCGCGCGGCAACAGCGCTTTCCGCATGACCGTTAAGGGCAAGGACGTCCTGCAGTTCCCGTACGCGTCGGTGGAGGCGTACCTCAAGGGCCCGGTACGCTTCGCGGGCATTCCATTCCTGGGACCGTGGGCCAACCGGCTCGACGAGACGGCGTTCTACGCCAACGGGAAGAAGTACCCGTTCAACCTGGAACTCGGGAACGTGAAGCCGGGACAGGGAAATCATCCGATGCACGGCTTCCTTACGAACGCGCCCGAGTGGCAGGTGGCGGAGCTGAAATCGGACGGCAAGGCCGCCTGGGTGACGAGCAAGCTGGAGTTCTATCGCTATCCGCAGTACATGGCCCAGTTCCCGTTCGCGCATACGATCGAAATGACGTACCGGCTCTCGACCGACGGTCTCGAGGTGCGGACGGCGCTGCACAATCTGAGTGCGGAGGCGATGCCGGTCGCGATCGGATTCCACCCGTACTTCCAGGTGAACGACGCGCCGCGCGATGAATGGACGTTCGGACTGGCAGCGCAGAAAGAATGGCTGCTGGCGCCCGACAAGATCCCGACCGGCGAGACGCGGCCGATCGAACAGATGCTGCCGAAGGCGCACGACGGTCCGCTGGCGGGTCTGAATCTCGACCACGTGTTCGGCGACCTGATCCGCGATTCGTCCGGGAAGGCGACGATGTGGGTGAAGGGGAAGTCCGAGCGGATCGACGTCTCGTTCGGTCCGAACTATAAGGCCGTCGTGGTGTACGCGCCGGGGAGCCGCGCGTCGTTCATCTGCTTCGAGCCGATGAGCGGCATCACGGACGCGATGAACCTGGCGCAGAAGGGGAAGTACAGTGAGTTGCAGTCGATCGCGCCGGGCGGGACGTGGCAAGAGAGCTTCTGGGTGAAGCCGAGCGGATTCTGAGGGGGATCATGCGGATTCTGGGATTGATGGTCTTGTGTGCGGCCGCGTGGGGACAGACGGCGCCGAAGGTTTACGTTCCGACCGACGCCGAGCGGCATCAGATCGAGACGAAGCGCGCGGAGTTGGACACGCTGCTGCGCAAGGTCGAGAAGCATCCTCTCTATGCGGACGCCGCGATCTACTCGAAGGCCGCGGCGATGCTGTTGCAGTATCCGGACGAGGTCGTGAACGCCGCAATGGTCCGCGACACGCTCGCGGAGCTCGACACCGGAATCGCGCGGGCGAAGGAACTCGCGGAAGGCCGCGCGCCGTGGTCCGACAGCAAGGGCCGCATCGTGCGCGCCTACCGGTCGAAGGTGGACGGCAGCCTGCAACCGTACGGTCTCACGATCCCCGAAGGATACTCGGGCAAGCCGATCCGGCTCGACGTTTGGCTGCACGGGATGAACCGCAGCGAGAACGAAGTCTCGTTCATCAAGAAGCATCAGGGGAATGGGCCGATTCCCGCGGAGCAGCAGTATATCCAGCTCGACGTTTTCGGACGGAATAACGTGGCGTACCGGTGGGCCGGCGAGACGGACGTGTTCGAGGCGCTGCGTTCGGTCGAGGAACGCTACCATATCGACCCGAAGCGGGTCATGCTGCGCGGCTTCTCGATGGGGGGCGCAGGCGTGTGGCACCTCGGCCTGCAGCATCCCGACGAGTGGGCGGCGTTCGAGGCCGGTGCCGGCTTCACCGAGACCAAGGTCTACGCCAAGAAGAAGGACCTGCCGCCGTATCAGGACGCGGCGCTGCATTATTACGACGCGGTCGACTACGCGCTGAACGGGACCGACGTGCCGTTCGTCGGCTACGGCGGCGAGATCGACCCGCAGTTGCAGGCGTCGAAGAACGTGAAGGAGGCGCTGCTGAAAGAAGGCGTCAATCTCGAGAATCTGCGCGCGCTGTTTCTAGTCGGACCGGGCACGGCGCACAAGTGGGAGCCCGCGACGCATCAGGTTTCCGAGAAGTTCATCGACGAGGTGGCGGCGCACGGCCAGACCGTGCCGGACCATATCCGCTTCGTCACATACACGACGCGGTTCAATCGCTGCTTCTGGATCACGGTCGAGGAACTCGGCGAGCAGTACCGCCGCGCCGAGGTCGACGCGAAGCGCGAGGGTGGCCAGACGACAGTGACCACGAAGAACGTCGCGCGCATCCAGATCGAAGGCGCGGGCACGCTCTCACTCGACGGGCAGCATCTGGCGCGCACCGGCACGTATGAGAAGAGCGGTGGCAAGTGGGTGGTCGCAGGCGCCGCCGAGGGTCTCCGAAAGCGGCACGGTCTGCAAGGACCGGTCGACGACGCGTTCGTCGATTCGTTCCTGTGCGTGCGGCCGACAGGGCAGGGAACCAAGGCGACCGAGTACGGTCTGGCGACGCTCGACCGCTTCCGCCAGGACTTTGGCAAGTGGCTGCGCGGCGATCCGCGCGTGAAGGACGATCGCGAGGTGACGGCCGCGGATATCGCCTCGAACAACCTGATCCTGTTCGGCGATCCGTGGAGCAACAGCGTGATCGCGAAGGTCGTGGGCAAGCTGCCGGTGAAGTGGACGAAGTCCGAGGTGACCCTCGGCGGGCGCACCATGGACGCCTCGGCCTACGCCCCCGTGATGATCTACCCGAACCCGCTGAATCCGTCGAAATACGTCGTGATCAACAGCGGCCACACGTTCAGCGAGTCGGACTGGAGCGGCACGAACGCGAATCTGCATCCGCACGTCGGCGATTACGCGCTGGTCGGGATGTCGGACGGGACGGTCGCCCTCTCGGGGTACTTCGACGCGCGCTGGAAGTAACGCTCAGCCGAAGATCGTCCGGTTCAGCCAGACGAGGAATACGAGCAGCACGACGCCCAGAATGAGGCTGTACGCGACCAGCTTCTTCTCGATCGGGAGCAACGGCTCCTCGGGCATCTTCTTCAGTTCGTCGGCAATGCGCGGCGTTTCCATGGGTTCCCTTACATTATCGGCATCACGCCGTGAAAAAAGATCCACGAAATGGCCAAGCCGATCCAGATGATGAAGCCGAACAGACAGAGGACGTAGATCAGCGCGAGGCGTCCGATCCCTTCCTCCCAGAGCTTGCGGAAGTTCGAAATCAGGCCGATGGTGAAGAACGTCATCACGAAGAAGATGCCCCGAAAGACGGCGGCTTCGGACATCGCGGTTCTGAGGTTGAGGAGAGCATGTTTCGACGAGAGGCCGATCGCGAGCGCGATGCCGAACGTCGCCGCGTAGCCGAGGACGAACTTGGGGAAACGATCCCAAATGTCGCGCGCGCGCACCTTGCCGCCGCGCTCCGGCTCGATCTTCGCGGACCAGATCCAAGCCAGGATGAAGGCCCAGACACCGATGAAAACGTCGATGAACACCTTGACGGTGGCCGCGATGGAAGTGACGAACCCCGCCGGGTATTGGATCCCGTTTGCCGCGGCACGGGTGCGGATGAGCGCATCGGCAATGGCGCCACTGGTGACAGCCGCGCCATCGGTTTTCACCGCCAGACCCATCCACGCGCCCGCCACCGCCGGTTCATGCCACAGGAACGTCTGGGCGAGGAACGGCAGCAGCAGCATCTCGACGACCGCAAAAATGACCACCAGGGATGAGACCATGATCGGCACGATCGGGCGCGCCTTGATCGCGGAGCCGGTCGTAATGGCCGCCGCGACGCCGCAGATCGAGATGCCGGACGCCAGCGGCGCCGCCCATTCGCGGCTGAACTTGAAGTAGCGGCGGGCGATGTAATAGACCAGCGCCCAGTAGATCAGGTACGCCTCGACGATTGCGCACGCCCCGCGGAACATCAGCGTGGTGGCGAAGCTGAGACGTTCGGCAGCGGTCACGCCGAGATAGCCGCCGAGGATCACGATCGCGATCTTGATGTACAGGTCGGGGCGGATCGCCTCTTTCATTCGCGCCGCGGCCCGCGGGAAGAAGTTGGCCAGCAGCAGGCCCGCGAGCAGCGCCACGATGAAGCCGGCCTCGCTGGTGAGGTTCAGCGACCAGCCGATGCCGAATTGGGCGCGCCGGTCGGGCGTGGCCGCGATGCGCGCCCAACTGCCCGCGAACCAGCAGAGGTACGAGATGCAGAAAACAGCGTTGAACGCAGGCAGGAAGCGCGCGGGCGCGACTCCGAGGACGTAGGCGCCGGCGGTGAGCAGCCCCATGAGGAAGGCGAAGGTGGCGATCCAGGCGCCCGCGCCCCCGAGCACGGCGTACGCCTTCGAGATCGGCGCGAGCGCGCCCGTGGGATTGGTCCAGACGCTGGCGGTGACGGCCCAGCCGAAGACGTCGACGCCGAAGAGTTGCCCGAGTGACAGGGTGAAAATGAGGAGTCCCAGCACGACGGCCAGCCAATCCTCGGTGAGCCGGAATTTCAAAGGACTACGCTAACAGCTTTCATACAGAGCCGCGACAGTATGGAGCGGTCGGCGTAGCGAAGGCATCGGCCCGTGGAATAACCGCTCCATATCTGTCGCGGCTCTGTTTGCGGATACGAGCGCTACCGATTACTCTGTCCGCATGAGGATCGGCGAAGCGTCCGGCCGTGTCCCGATCGACTTCGGGAGTACGCCGGTGACGGGCATCCACGTGACCTGTGTCGCCGAGCTGCGCGATCACTACGGCCTCGAGAAGCGGCCCGTGAAGATCCACGAGCCATACCAGATGCTCGGCTGGATCGACGACGATCTGCGCGCAGCCATGGGTGTCGGCACGGTCGGCGTCTTTCCGCGCACCACCCTGTTTGGCTTCCCGGCGGAGAACTGGAAGGAGTGGCGCTTTCGCGACCTGGACGTGCTTGTGCCCGAGCGATTCGAGGTCCGCGAGGAGCCGGACGGCGGTCTCGTCATCTTCCCCGATGGCGACCGCACCGCCGCGCCGAGCGGCCGCATGCCCGCCGGCAGCGCTTTCTTCGACGCGATCGTCCGTCAGCCGCCGATCGACGAGGACCGCCTCGACCCCGAGGACAACTGCGAGGAGTTTTCGCTCGTCACCGTGGACGACCTCGCGTATTATCGACGGAGCGTCGCCGAGGCCGCCGCGACCGGCTGCGCGGTCGTCGCCGGTTTCGGCGGCACCGGGTTCGGCGATATCGCGCTCGTGCCCGCGCCATGGCTGAAGAATCCGCGCGGCATTCGCGACATCGCCGAGTGGTACATGGCGACCAGCGCGCGTCCCGACTACGTCCACCGCGTCTTCGAGCGGCAATGCGAGGTCGGCATCGAGAACCTGCGGCGCATCCACGCGGTGGTGGGCGACGCCGTCGACGCGGTCTACATCTGCGGCACGGACTTCGGGACGCAGACCTCCGCGTTCTGCTCGGTCGCCACCTTCCGCGAGCTCTGGCTGCCCTACTACAAGCGGGTCAACGACTGGGTCCACGCCCACACCGGCTGGCGGACGTTCAAACACTCGTGCGGCAGCGTGGAGCGTTTCTTCGAGAGCTTCATCGAGGCGGGGTTCGACATCGTCAATCCCGTGCAGTGCTCGGCGGCGGGAATGGACCCGGTCCGTCTGAAGCAGATCTACGGCTCGCGTCTGGTGTTCTGGGGCGGCGGCGTGAACACGCAGGACACGCTACCCTTCGGCACGCCGGCTGCGGTGCGCGAGGAAGTCCTGCGGCGCTGCGAGATCTTCGCGCCGGGAGGAGGCTTCGTCTTCACGTCGATCCACAATGTCCAGGCTGGGACTCCGGTGGCGAACATCGTGGCGATGATCGACGCGGTCCACGAATTCAACGGACGCGCACGAGCCGTTCATTCCGCCACGTGAAGACTGCGCCGGCGCTGGCGATCTCCTCGGGAGTCTGCGGAGTCTTCTGATGCAGCCGGACGGTCGTGCTGCGGTCGCGGAAGGATAGGTCCGCGATGAACGCCATGTCGAACCCGGCGAACGGGTCGTCGAGGAACACGACCGTGGACCCCGACGGAACCTGCGGTTTCGACGAGCGGAACTCTGCGACGACCGCGTTAGTGACGGGACTGAGCGAGGAGATCGCCGGCGCGATTTCGGATTGTTTGTAGCTCCAGGCGAAGGCGCCGTACGCGACACAGACGCCGCTCACCAGCAGCGCGCGAAGACGCTGCGGTCCGAGCCAGCCGAAGAGCCGCTCCGCCGCGAGGACGCGCACTGCTCCCGGCAGGAAGCTCTCGAACAATCGCGCGGCAAGAATCGCCCAGCCGGCGAGGCACACATACAGGCAGGCCTGGTCGCGGCCGATCAGGAACTCCATCGGCAGCGGCGTGATCACGATGAACCACCAGCAGAAGCGCAGCAGCGGATCTCGCTTCCGCCAGGCGAAGTAGGTGACAGCCAGCCAAACCACCAACGTCATCGGCCAGTCTAAGCGCGGCACATGGTAGAAGAGGTCGCCGGCCTGCCGCTCCTGGAAATCGAGGAAGCGCGCCCACGAATAGACAGGGCGGTATTCCGCGTTCTTCATGAGGCCGAAGCGCCCGAACATCTTGCCCCAGAGCGAGAGGACATTGAGGAATCCCGCGAAGCAGATCGCGCGCCCGGGCCCGCGCAGCCACGCGATTAGCGGTCGCGGCGCCAACGGCGGACGTCCATGGAACAGCCACTCGTAAGCGAGCAGGACCACGGGCATCGTCATCGCCATCTCTTTGGAGTTGAGCGCGCAGAGGTAGAGGAGCGTGAAGATGGTAGTCTCGCGCCCCGTCAGGATGCGGCCGGCGCGGCGGATGCGCGCGTAATAGGCCAGCGCCGAGAAGTAGAAGATCGCGCACATGACGTCGAAGACGAAGACGCTGTTGAAGTAGAGATTGGCGAGCCCGCCGTGATAGCAGGCGAGGAGCGCGACCAGCACGGCGGCGAGCTCGGAGGCGCCGAGCGCGCGCGCGAGCCGCCGCATCTGGTCCGCGCCCGCGAGCAGCAGCGCGAGCAGGTATGCGTGATAGGGAACGGGATTGAGCCCGAACGCCAGGAACGGCGGGAGGTAGAAGATCGCGCCGAACGGCCGCACGTACCCGACCCAGAGCATGAACTGCGACACCAGCAGCCGCCACGGCGACGGACGCCAATACCAGTGGATCGCCATCATCTCGTCGGCCGCGAACGGCGCGCGCAGGGTGTCCCAGGAGAGGAGCAGGAAGAAGGCCGTCAACCCGGCCGCAATCGCGATGCGATACACAAGGGCTCTGCCGCGCGCCCGCGCGGGCGGAGCTGTTTCCAGTTGTGGGACCATGGCGCTTTTGTGCCAAGGTACCGCAATTCGCCGCGCCGTGCAGCGGTATGATGTACCGATGCCTGCCCGCAAGCCCGCACCCTACATCTTCGCCTTCCTGTGTCTCGCGATGGCCGTCGGCAGCCTGTTCTACGAGCTCGACGGCAAGTTCATCGGACTGGTCCTGCTGGCCGCGTCTCCGTGGATCGCGCCGCAATTGCTGCCGTTCCTCAAGTCGCTCAAGTTCGGCGGCATGGAGCTGACGTTCGCCGACCTCGAGAAGCGGATGAAGAAGACGGAGCAGGTGACGGCCGCGGCGGCCGTCTCCAATGCCGGGAAAGCCCCCGCACGGCCGCGCACGAGAGCCGCGGCGGCCGGCGCGATCTCGCACGGCATCCAACCGCCGCCGCTGGAGACTGCCGATGGAGCATCCATCGCAAATGAGGACGACGAAGAGTCCGACGATCCCAACAAGGGCAAATTCGGCGGCCGCGCCGAGCGCGACGGCTATCGTCTCGCGGCCGAGGTGACGCCGGTCCCGCAGTCGACCGAGTTATTCCTGATCCACGCGTGGGTGGAGGCGTCTGCCGGACGCCCTCCCCTGCGTGACGGCGCGAACGTGGTCTTCCATCTGCACCCGACCTTCGTCCCGCCGGCCGCCGTAGTCGTCGCGAGCGGCGGCTCGGCGGCGCTCGACCGCCTGGCGTGGGGAGCTTTCACGATCGGTGTCGAAGTCGAGGGCGTCCGCCTGGAACTGGACCTGGCGACAGACGTGCCCGCCGCGCCCGCGCTATTCCGCTCGCGCTGAGCTATTTCAAGTTTGGACATTTCACTCAGGTCCGGAGGTTCGGTGGGGCAGGCGGTTTCGCCTGCCGGGCACGGGCTCTAAGCCGTGCCTTGAGCTACTTCAATAGCTCCGGACGCAGCCGGACGGCCGGGTCGCCAAACACGATGTAGTTGCGGGCATCGTCGCGCGCGATCCACGCCTGTTTCATCGTGTGCCGGTCGACCAATCCCTGGGTGAAGTTCGGCGTGAGCTCGAGCACCCGGTTCGAGAGTTGCGACCACCGGTCGTTCCACGTATCGGTGGCGCTCCCCAGGCGACTGCCGCCCATGATGCCCTCCATCACGTCGCGGAAGCCGTCGGTCTGCGGCCCGAGATCCGAGCAGTACGACGTCGACCAGGCGCGGTCCACGTGGCCGATCACCGCCAGCGCGCTGCCGTTCTTGTGTCCGAGTAGCGCCTGCGGCAGCGCTGCGAGCATCGGCTCCGGCGAGATGACCGGGTGATGCTCCACCATCTGGGAGTATGTGTCTTTCTTCGGCCACCCGCACCCATAGCAGTTGAAAAGGAAGTGGACCATGCCGAAGACGTTGGCGTCCTTTGCGTCCATGCCGGTGTAGTAGGCCGATTCCGGCGGCGAATTGACCCCGCGCCAGTCTTCGCAGACGATCGCGCCCTGTCCCGCCGCCTGGCGGACGTCGCCCGGGAGGAAGCACATGCCGTGCGAGCCCGTGAACAGCATCGCGGGACGCCCGCTCGCGCCGCTCCCGCGGAAAATCGCGTCGAGCGTGTCAGCCCGCGCGGTGTCGCCGATGAAACTCCGCGCGTGAAACTTCTCGGAGGCGCCAAAGGGCTTGTCAGGCGCGACCATCGGGTTCGCGAGGCTCTGGCAGAGGAGGTTCATCGCCTCGTCTTTCCCGTTTTGCGGCGCGAACACGACGAGCTCGCGGCTGTTGGGCAGCGACTTCGCCTCTTCGTATGCCACCACCGATTCGGCATACCGGCCGAAGTCGTCCTCGTCGTCGAACCAGAGCCGGCCGACGCCCCAGTTGAGATCGAGTCCGAATTGGAACTCGAACGGAATCTCGGTGGGCTTGGCGACAATCAGGATGTAAAACGGGATGCCGTTCTCCGGATTGACCCGCGCATTGGCGACTCCTTTCGTCGCCCAGGAGCGCTTTCGCTTCAGCCACGCCGTCGCGTCATCGCCTTGCTGATACGAATCATCGCCCTCGATGACCTTGTAGAGATGACCGGCTTCGCGGCTCCGCAATTCGAGCAGCGGCCCGAGCTTCTTCTTGATGCCCGGCGTGACGGAAGGGCCGTACATCACGGCCCACCCCGCTTGAGACAAGTTCTCCATGTCGACGCCACGCACGACGCCGAGATGGCTCTCCCTTTCGTCGATCTTCCGCTGGAACTGAGCTGCGCCCGCACTTGAATCGAGCGGACCACGCGCGAAACTGTTCAGCGCGTCGTCGTCGATCGTCGGCAGGGTGGTCCCATCCGGCAGGATTCCGAGAGGGTAGAGCGCATCCGGCGCCGTGGTCGCGTCCGCCATGGCTATCTGCGCTTCTTCTTCGCCGGAGCCTTCTTCGCCGGAGCCTTTTTAGCAGGCGCTTTCTTGGCAGGCGCTTTCTTCGCCGGAGCTTTCTTCGCGGGCGCTTTCTTCGCCGGAGCTTTCTTGGCGGGAGCCTTCTTCGCAGGCGCCTTCTTCGCAGGCGCCTTTTTGGCAGGAGCCTTCTTGGCCGGCTTCTTCTTCGCCGGGGCCTTCTTTATCGGCGGCGCCGGGACGGGTTGGTCTTTGCCGTCTGTGCCGTCGAACGGGGGGAGTACGGGGAGTCCCCCGAACTGGTAAGCGATTTCGATCGTCTGCATCTGCATTCTGCTTTCTCCCATTTATGGTTTCTTCGCGTACTGGGTCACCAACTTCTGAAACTCGGGGTCGCGGCGCAACTGCGCCAGCGAGCGTTGCTGTTCGACCGCGGCGGCCGTCAACCCGGATTCGAATGCCTTCCGCAGCCACTCCAGAGCCTCGCGCCGGCGGTGCAGCAGCTCGTTCCCGCTGGCCGCCAGTAACAACACCTGCTGGTTCTGGGGGTCGAGCGCGGCCGCCTTCCGGAATAGCGGCAGGCTCTTCTCCGCATTTCCGAGGCGCGCGTAGTAACGGCCCAGGACCGAGAGCAACTGCGGATCGTCCGGCCGGGTCTTGCGCAGTTCCTCGGCCGTCTCGACGCCTTTCTGAAACGCCTCCCGCGCCTCGGTCTGCTGCCCCGGCATCTCGTAGAGGACGAAGCCGAGATTTCCCCAGGCGACGTAGCTCTTCGGATTCAGCTCGAGCGCGTGACGATACGCCGATACCGCCTCGTCCGGCTTCCCGGTGTCGCCGAGGATCAGGCCGAGATTGAGATACCGATTGTACGAGGGCTCGATCTGAATCGCCTTCTCGAAGTTGGCGCGAGCTTCGTCGAGCCGGCCCATCCGGCGGTAGACGCGTCCGAGATTGTTGAGCGCCCGCGGATTGTCGGGCGTCAACCCGGCGGCCTTCGTGCTCAGTTGGAGCGCCTGATCGAAATTGCCGCGGCGCAGGTAGAAGTCGGCGAGATTGTCCGGATACCGCCAGTCGTCGGGCGCGAGGTCCATCGCATGCTGGAAATTCGGAATCACGTCGTCGGTTCGTCCTTGCGCGTCGTACAGCGTCGCCAACGCATAATACGCCTCGGCGTTCCGCGAGTCCAGCTTTATCGCTTGATCCAATTCCTGAGCGGCGAGTTCCTTTTCGCCGGTTGTCGTATAGAGACGCCCCAGCGTCACGTGGACGCTCGCGAGCCGGGAGTTGAGCTTGAGCGCCTTCTCCGCGTACGAGCGCGCGGGCTCCACATACTTCGTGTCCCCGAGCTGCCAGTACTGCATGAAATTGGCGCGCGCCAGCCCGGCATAGGCGAGCGCAAAGCCGGGGTCCTGCTGCGTCGTCTTCTCCAGGAGCGCGATCGCGTCTTCGATGGCGTGCGGGCGGTAGTAATGGTCGAGCTTGTCCTCCGCTTGCCGATAGGTCTCGTGCGCGCCTCCCGCGGAGGGCGCCGCGACTGCGTGCCGTCCCATCCGTGTCCATTCGACCGCTCCGACCCCGAGCATCACCGCGGCGGCGGCCACGAGCACGGGCCATCGGCGGGCGCGCGCGCCCTGCGTTTCACCGGCGAGCTCCGCGGCCACAGCGCCGGCGCTGGCCGGCCGCTCCGCCGGATCGGGCGCGAGGCATTTCAGGATCGCCCCACTCCACCGCGCCGGCAGATCGGGCGCGTGACTCTCCGGGGACGCGGGCCGGCTCGCCAGCCGCTGCACCGCGTTCTCGAGCGCGCGTCCTCCGGGGAAGGCGCGGACTCCCGCCACCATCTCGTACAGAATCAGGCCGAAGGCGTAAATATCCGCCGCCGCCGTGACGCTCTTGCCGAGCAGTTGCTCCGGCGCCATATAGTCGGGCGTGCCGGCGACGTGCGGCGCCCCGGCCGTGTCCACCGTCATGGTCTCTTCTTCGACGCGCGCCAGTCCGAAATCCGTGATCACCGCCCGCCGCTCACCGTCCGCCCCTTCCGCAATCAGGACATTCGACGGTTTCAGATCGCGATGCACGAGGCCCTGGCGGTGCAGCGCGTCCAGCCCCGCCGCAATCTGGCGCGCGAGCGGCAGCGCGTCCTCCGCCGTCATGCGTCCTTGACGCAGTAACACCGAAAGGGTCCCGCCCTGGATCAACTCCATCGTCAGGTAGAGGCGGCCGCCGTCACGCCCGACGTCGAAGATGCGGCAGACGTTCGGATGCGTTACCTGGCGGGCGAGTTTGACTTCCTCCCGGAAGCGTTCGATCGTGCCGGCGGAGGCATCGGCCAAGCGGTCGACGCGGATCGTTTTGACCGCGACGGTGACGCCGAGTTCCTCGTCCAGGGCCTCGAAGACCTCACCCATCCCGCCCGCTCCGATGCGGCGCTCGATCTTGAAACGGCCGCCCAGAACCTCACCCGGCCGCACCGAACGCGGCTCCTCAGGGTCCCCGCGCGTCGTCGGCCCGCTCATATCGCTGGAGTTAGACAGTTAGTATACCGGAGCCGCGCTCCAAAACTTCCGTGATCGTTCGTACATCGGGTGTATCATTGCCAGAACTCGATGTCAAAGATTGCGGAACTGGAGCTTAGCGTCTTCCCGCTGGGCGGAATAGTGTACGAGGTCGCGCTCACCTCGAAGCCTTCGGGCAGCGACACCGCCGAAAGGGTTGCGGGCAAGGCTACGATTGACCCCGACGCCCTGAGTCTCGAGGACACCGCCGACGACTACGGCAAGGAGTTGGGCAAAGCGCTCTTCGCGGACGACGTCCTCCGTCACGGCTTCGAGCGGGCGCGGATTCTCGCGCAGTCCGCCGGCGCGAAGCTGCGCGTCCGCCTGCAAATCGACGGTCTGGACGACAAGCTGCACTCTATCCGCTGGGAGACGCTGCGCGATTCCGCGGGCGCCGAGCTTCTGACCGGCCCCGACCTTTGGTTCTCGCGCTACCTCGCCAGCGAAAAATGGGACACCGTCCACTCCCGCGCCGCCACCGGCTTGAAAGCCATCGTGGCGATCGCGAGCCCGATCGAGTTGGAACTCAATCCCCAGGGCAGGGGGTCGATTCCGATCGGCGATGAAAAGGTCCGCGCCGAAGCCGCACTGGCCGGCCTGAATCCAGTCTTCCTCGCTCGTGTGCCCGGTGCACAGGGCAAGCCCACCCAAGCCGAGATCATCGACCGCCTGAAGCGCGAGGACTTCGATGTTCTGTACCTCGTCTGTCACGGCGGAATCCTCGATGGCGAGCCCGTCCTCTGGCTGGAAACCGACGAAGGGAAGGTCGACACCGTGAAGGCATCGACCCTGATCGATGCGATGGCGCGCGTCGACAATCCGTTGCGGCTCGTGGTGCTGGCGAGCTGCGAGTCGGCCGGCAGCGAAGAGTCGGCGAACGCCTTGAGCGGCTTCGGGCCGCGGCTCGCCGCCGCCGGCATCCCCGCCGTAGTCGCCATGCAGGGCAAGATCTCGATGGAGACGGCGAAGATCTTCATGGCCGAGTTCTTCCAGGAGTTGATGAAGGACGGCCAGATCGACCGCGCCATAGCCGCGGCGCGCGGCGCGGTGGTCACCGGGAAGCAGTCCGACTATTGGAAGCCGGCGCTCTTCCTGCGGCTTCTGAGCGGGTCGTTGTGGTACCAGGCAGGGTTCGGAGATCCGGAGGCCGTGCAACTTTGGCCGACGATCGTCACCGCGCTCGCCAAGAAGCCGCCGCAGTGTACGCCGATTCTCGGACCCGGAATGACCGAGGACCTCATCGGCTCCAGCCGCCAGATCGCCCAGGAGCTTGCCAAGAACCACGGCTTCCCGCTCGCGCCGTGGTCGCTCGAAGATCTGCCGACCGTCGCGCAATATCTGGCGGTCAACCAGACCTCCACCAAGTACCCGCGCGAGCAGCTCAGCAATATGATGCGCGACGGCCTGATCAAACGTTTCGGGGACGCGCTGAAGGATGTCGCGTTCGACCGTGACGACCTGAACGCCGTGCTCAGCGCCGTCGGCAAACTGCGCCGGGACACGCGTGCCATGGAGCCGCATAAGGTGCTCGCCTCCAAGCCGTTCAAGATCTACATCACCGTCAACCCCGACGAGCTCATGGAGGACGCGCTGCGCGAGGCCAAGCGTTGTCCGATGTCGGAGTACGCCCGCTGGAACGAGAAGATCTCGAACATCCGCAAATACCCGACGCTCGACGAGCTGAATCGCGACTACGTCCCCACCGTCCAGCACCCGCTCGTCTACCACCTCTACGGCAAGCTGTCCATTCCCGAATCGCTCGTCATCACCGAAGACGACTATTTCGACTACCTGCTCCGCATCGCCAGCAAGGCGGAAACCAAGACCGCGACCGGCAATACGGTGTCCTCCGCTCTCACCGACGACGCGCTCCTGTTCATCGGCTTCCGCCTCGACGACTGGAGCTTCCGCGTGCTGCTGCGCAGTATCTACAGCAAGGAGGGCAGCGGCGCGCGCGCCGTCGACCCCGACGCCTGGCCCTGCGTCGGCGCCCAGTTGCTGCCCGAAAAGGGCCGCATGCTGGAACCCGAAGGCACCAAGAAGTATTACCAGGATTATCTCCGCTCCTCCAAGATCGACATTTTCTGGGGCAGGGTCGAGGACTTCATCCGCGAACTCGATCACCAGACGGCGGGATCTCCCTTCAAGCTCGACGGCGCCCTCTGTTCGAAAAGCGATTCCTGCTGCCGTAAAGCCGTGGGTGTATGACCGGCAATCCGTACGTCGGCCCCCGCTCGATCGCGCCCGGGGAGCCAATCTGGGGACGCGAGCGCGAGATCTCCGAGCTCGCCGACCTGGTGATCGCGAACCGCATCGCGCTGGTGTACTCGCCCTCCGGGGCGGGGAAGACGTCGCTGCTCCAGGCGGGACTCGTGGGCCGGCTGGCGGAGCGCCGTTTTCGCGCGCGTCCGATCCTCCGCGTCGGCGCGCCCGTGCCGGAAGGCGTCACGCTCGAGCTCCCTGCGAACCGCTACACCCTCAGCGTGCTGCTCTCGCTCGAAGAAGAGAACCCGCAGAAGACGCCGATCGCCGAGCTGGCGCGCATGACCCTGGCCGACTACTTCGCCCGCGTCACGCCGGAGCCGGTCCGCGAACTGCTGATATTCGACCAGTTCGAGGAGGCATTGACCGCCGACCCGCTCGATGTCGAGGGCCGGCAAGCGTTCTTCAACCAGCTCGGCGACGTGCTCTCCGAACGCGGACGCTGGGCGGTGTTCGCGATGCGCGAGGACATCCTCGGTCCGCTCGATCCGTACGTCAAGTACCTCCCGACGCGTCTCTCCCATACCTACCGGCTCGACCTCCTCAAGAAGGACGCCGCCCTGGAGGCGGTCATCGGACCCGCCGGAACGCGCGGTGTGACGTTCACTCGGGAAGCCGCGTGGAAGCTGGTCGAAAACCTGAGCGCCGTTGTAGTCGATAACGAGGACTCGCTCAAGGACGATGCGCAGCGGTCCGGTTCCGGCGAGTACGTCGAGCCCGTGCAGTTGCAGGTCGTGTGCCGGCGCGTGTGGGACACGCTGGCGGAGGGCACGACCGCGATCGGCGTCGAACAGATCGGCAATCTGCAAAACGTGGACGTCGCTTTGGGCGAGTACTACGCGAAAACCGTACAGGACGTCGCCAAGGAGAGCGCAGTCGCCGAGCGGCTGATTCGCGCCTGGATCGGCCGGTCGCTGATCACGGATCGCGAGCCGCCGACGCGCCGCCAGATTTCTCGCGCCGACGAGGCGACGAAGGACGTCATCGGCGCTCTCCACCCCCTTCGCGACCACTACCTGATCCGCTCGGACAAGCGCCTCGGCCAGGTCTGGTACGAACTGGCGCACGACCGGCTGATTCGGCCGGTGCTGAAGAATAACGACGAACAGACTCCCGAGTTGGAGCGCAAGGCGGCACTCTGGGCGCGTCAGGGACATAACGAGGGGCTCCTGCTCGGCGACAAGGACCTGAAACGTCTCGCAGCGGAATCCCGCAGCGCGACCAAGCTCGCCACCGAATTCTTCGACCGCTCGCGCCAGCGGCAACGCGCGCGCACGGTCCTTCGCGTCTTGAAGGGTGTCGCTGTCGCCGCCGCGCTTGCCGTGGCGGGGTTGGCATTTACGATCTATCAGGACAGAGGCCGGCTGGTCCAGCGCCAGAAGGAACTCACGTCGATCACCATGGCGAAGGCCGCCGATTCGCGGCGGGACGCACAGGTCGATCTCGCCGCGCTCTTGAGTGTCGAAGCCTGGAACCAGTCGCATTCCTCCGACGCGCTCGCCACGCTTTACGACGTTGCTCACACGCACTCCGAATTGCAGACGATTTTACACAACGATTCTCCTGCCCTCGACATGGCGTTCACTCCCGACGGCAGCTTGGTGGTGCTCCTCGCCGACGGCAGCGTCCGGATTTGGAACATCGGCCAGCGGACGTCGATCCAGATCTCGCAGCAGAAATCGAAGGCGCAGTCCTTGGCAGTTAGTAGCGATGGCCTGTTCGCGACGGGACACGCCGACGGGCGCGTCATGCTCTGGGATAGCAAGACTGCCACTCAGCTTGACGTGGGAGAGGACGCGCATGGCGGTGCTGTCGGCGCCTTGGCGTTCGATGCCGGCGGGAAGCTGCTCGTCTCCGGTGACGATAAGGCGCTGCGCTTTTGGGCGGTCCGCGATCGCAAGCTGGCTGCCGCGGATGGCCTGCCGCGCGCGCTCGCGGTGGCATACAAGGTCATGCACGTGGCGGTTTCTCTGGCGACGAACGAGTTGGTGGCGAGTCTCCAGGACGACCGGACGATCCGATGGAATCTGGACCGGCCAGTCGGCGCCGGTCAGGAGTTGCGCCGCGACGAAACGTCGGTCGATTTCACGAAGTCCGGAAGGAAGTTCGGGGTAGCGTTCGAAACAGGGGCCTTGTTATGGGCGCGCGGGTCCATAGATACGCCGCAACGCATCGGAAAGCCGGGGAAGAACGATTTTATCGTCGCCGCCGCGATCTCGGACGATGACAACGAAGTGGCGGTGGCCGGAAAGGGCGGCGAAATTCGGTTCTTTAATCCGAACCGCTTGCCTAATGAGGTGCGCCGCTTCAGCGGGCATGACGACGCCGTCATGCTTCTGCGGTACAGCAGCCCGTCGGTTCATAGATTGGCTTCCGCCACGTATACCAACCGCGACGTGTGGATTTGGGATCTGGCGGCGTCACCGACTGAGACTTACTCGCGGGATGTCACGCCGGGTGAGCCGGCAGTAGCCGTCTCCGATACCGCCGGGCGGTTGCTGTTCTCCAGTCGTGACCCCAAAACCGAGCTCACAACCGTGACCTACGTGGCGCCGGATGGAAGAAGTCGAAGCATCCATCAACAACGCAGCCGGTACGATCCATATCCTTCGCTGGCGCTCCAGGAAGGCGGGCGGCTGGCCATCGTCGCTGAACGTGAGGGAAGGATCAGCATCCGCGGGCCGGAGTTTCAGCAGGAGCTCGGTTCGATTGCAGCCCTCCCTCGCGCCTCCGCGCGCGTTGTCAACCGCGACCTCCCCCCGTTGCCTCAGCAGGTCTCCGACCTTGCGCTCAATCGCGACGGTAGTCTTCTGGCGGTGACCGGCATCTGGACCGAGAAGCCGCGCACGGTTCGCCTGTTTTCGCTCGCGGATCCTGCGCATCCGGTGCTGCACGCCGAGACGGATCTCGCGCCAAACCTGGATCCGCGGAAGGAGCAGCTCAATGCCGCCGCCTTCAGCCCCATCGCCAGTTTGCTCGCGATCGGCGGGTTGCGCATCGACGACACCGCAGCCGCCGAGGATCGCGTGATGAACCTCTGGGACCTCGCCGACCCGGCGAAGCCGAGAGTGGCCGCAAAGTTGTCCCTCAGTGTCTACGACGCCTACTCGCTCGCCTTCAGTCCCGATGGTAAGACGTTGGCAGCCATGACATCAGGCGGCCTGAAGCTGTGGGATATCCCGCCGACGCTTCCGCCGGGAGGCGAGCGCATTCTCTATCCCCGGGCTACCATCGCGCTTCACGGCGAGTTCCCAGGGCGAGTAAGATTCCGCCAGGATGGGACGTTGCTGGCATTTGGAGCACACGCCGAAGCCTTCTTTGCTAATCAAATCACTTTCGTCGATGTGGTGAAGGGCGCGCCTCTTGGTCATCCGGTGGACTTCGGCTCCCCAGTTGACGTGCTTGCCTTCCAGCCTGACGGAAAGGGTTTGCTGCTATGGCGGTCGAATCAGATCGAGCGCGCTTCGATCGACCCCGACCTGTGGGCCGTTGAGCTGTGCCTTCGCGCCAATCGCAACCTCACCCAGCAAGAATGGACGACCTTCGTCGGACCGGACGTCAAGTACGAGAATACCTGTCCGCCGCGCGCACTCTTAAAATGACCGGGAATCCCTACGTAGGACCGCGCTCCATCGCCGACGCCGAGCATCCCGGCGAGAAGATATGGGGTCGCGACCGCGAAACCGCCGAGCTCGCCGATCTTGTCATCGCCGACCGGATCGTGCTCGTTTACTCTCCCTCCGGCGCCGGCAAGACGTCGCTCCTGCAGGCCGGCGTGATCCCGCTCCTGCGCGAGCGCCGCTTCCGCGCGCTCCCGACCATCCGCGTCGGCGCCGAGGTCCCACCCGGCATCACGCTTGAGAACTCCGAGAACCGGTACACCCTCAGCGCCCTCCTGTCGCTCGAAGAGGCCCTGCCCAAAGAGCGCAAAACGCCGGTCGACAAGCTCGCGCGTATGACGCTCACCGACTATCTGGGTGAGGACGCTGTCCGCGAACTGCTCATCTTCGATCAGTTCGAAGAGGTCCTCACGGCCGACCCGCTCGACGTCGAGGGTAGGGAAGCGTTCTTCGAACAGCTCGGCGACGCCCTCGGCAGCCGCGGCCGGTGGGTCATCTTCGCCATGCGCGAGGACTACCTCGGCCCCCTCGACCGCTACCGCAAGCACATCCCGACCCGCTTCGCCCACACCTTCCGCCTCGACCTCTTGACCAAGGAGTCGGCGCTTGAGTGCGTCACGGGACCTGCGGCCGCCGCGGGCGTGCCGTTCGAGCGCGAAGCCGCGTCCATGCTCGTCGAGAATCTGAGCGCCATGGTCGTCGACTCGGCCACCGAGCAGAAGATCGGAGCCGGCGAGTACGTGGAGCCCGTCCAACTCCAGGTGGTCTGCCGCCGCCTCTGGGACCGCCTGGACGAGGGCACGCCTTCGGTCGGCGCCGGCGACATCGGCGACCTCAGCACGGTCGACCAGGCCCTGAGCGACTACTATGCGGACTCGGTCGCGAAGGCCGTCGCGGCCAGCGGGGTCGCCGAGCCGGCGATCCGCGGCTGGTTCGGCCGCTCCTTGATCACCGAGCAGAAGACGCGCCGCCAAGTGTCGCAGAGCGACGACGCGACCGTTCCCGTCCAGGCGGCGCTCAAGCCCCTGCGCGATTCCTACCTGATTCGCGCCGACCGCCGCGTGGGAGCCATCTGGTACGAGCTGGCGCATGACCGCCTGATCCGCCCGGTGCTCCAGAACAACGACGAGCACATTCCCGAATTGCAGCGGAAGGCCGAGCTATGGGACCGGCAGGGACGGCGCGACGGTCTGTTGCTCGCCGCCGCCGATCTCGACCGCCTCGAGTCGCAGCGCGATACCGGCCTCGCCAAGGAGTTTTGGGACCGCTCCCTCAGCGCGCGCAACAAGCGTCGCGGCGCTCGCGTCCTGCAGACCGTGGTCGCGCTCGCCGTCCTCGCCGCGCTGGTCCTGCTCTCGAAGAACTACAAGTCGGAACGCCAGATCGTCGAGGACCAGAAAGCGATCGCGGCGGCCAAGATCGCGAACGCCCTGGCGCAGCAGGCCATCGACGAAGGCAACGAAAAGCTCAAGGACCGGCAGCGGGATCTCGACAAGGAGATCGGGGAGCACCAGAAAGCCGACGCCACCGCGGCGATGAGCAAGGAGGCGGAAAAGGACGCGCTGGCGCTGGCGACCTCGACGAACCTCGCCAAGACGGCCTCCACGCGCCGCGCCGGCCGGTTCGACCTCGCCGCGCTGCTCAGCGTGCAGGCATGGAGGGAGCGGCAGACGCCCGAGGCCCGGTTCACGCTGCTGAATATCCTCCGCACCAACCCGCGCGTCAAGCGGCTCCTCCATCAGGATTCGCAGATTCATGCGATTGCGTTCGGCCCCAACGGCGTGCTGGCTTCGGCGGCGCACGATGGCTCGATCTGGCTGTGGAATCTCGCCGGCGGTGATCCGGTGAAGCTCCAGACACGCGCGGGCGCCGTCCTCTCCGTGAATTTCAATCGCGACGGCCTGCTCGCCGCGGGAACCGCCGAAGGCGACGTCCAGCTTTGGGATCCGCGTTCGCGCGAGCAACTGCCCGGGCCGAAGACGCCGCACCAGGGCCGCGTGAATACCGTTCGGTTCGATGCCGGCGGGCGCATCCTGATGTCCGGCGGTAAGGACGGTGTGATGCGCTTCTGGCGCGTCCAGGACCGGAAGCTCTCGCCCGCGGTCGAGGGCGACGGCGTTCCCGACCATTTCGATGTGAAGCGCGAGATCAAGAACGGTGGCGTTTCGCTGAGCGCCGGAGAATTCGTGGCCGCCACCACCGGATCCTACGCCTGGTCGTGGCGTCTGCCGAAGCCCGGTCCGGCCACCCTGCTGCAGGGCAAAGACGCCGAAGCGGTAGGGATCGGCGAAACCGGAGCGAGGTTCCTCATCACAGGGAGCCAAAACGTGCAGGTGTGGGAAAAGGGCGCGGCGCGTGCTGCCGTGTACGCGGACTTCGCGAAAGACGGCTGGCTCTACGGCACGGCGATTTCCCGCGACGGGAGCCTGGTCGCCACCTCCGGCGAAGGCCGGACGATTCACGTCTATAACCGCAATGCGCCCACCGCCTGGGCCGAGATGACGGGTCCTGAAAGCACGGTCATCGCCCTGGCCTTCACTGACGACGCTTCGACGCTGGCATCGCTGAGCGAAAACGACCGCAGCGTTTGGATCTGGAGTCTGGAGCGCAGATTGACTCTGAGCGAACCGGCCGTCCCGATTCCCGGAGACGCCATTCAGAGTGTCGCCATCGATGCCGGCGGCAAGTGGCTGCTCACGACCAGTGGTCCGATGGTGCGCGGAGGGTACGGCGCCGGGCAGAGCTTGACGTATCTGACCCGCAAGAACGGCGCCTGGACCGTCGGCGGCTCCAAACCGCTTACAGGCACTTTCATCGACAACTGGCGTTTCGATTGGAGACCCCCGCTCGCAGCCAGTCCGACCGGCGCCTTTGTCGTGGTCGGCGACCCCAGCGGCCGCGTGAGTGTACGCTCGCCGAACCTCGAAACCGAATACTCCGCCATCCCTTCGACGGGCCAGCTCGCCTCGCTCGCGCTCAATCGCAACGGGACTCTGCTCGCAATTTCAGGCTGGAAGCCGCGCACCGATCTGCGTGTGTACTCGCTCCTCAACCGCTCGCGCCCGACGCTGGTATTCACCGCGCCCGGCCCCTCTTCTCCGCTGGAAACCGTGGTCTTCAGCCCCGTGCGCGACCTGCTCGCCGTCGGCGGCAACTCCATGATGGATGAGAAAATCGAGACGGCGAATAGCGAGATCCGCCTGCTGGACTTCACCGTGCCCGCGCAGCCGAAGCTGCTGGCGATTCTCCCGCGCGCAGAGGCCCACAGCGCCGTCTTCAGTCCGGACGGCGCCACGCTGGCGGTTGCCGGACCCGTGATCAGCCTGTGGACCGTGCCCGAGGGCAGGCCCGGCGCCGTTCCCCGCGAACTGGTCCCGCGAGCCGCGATGGGCGGCTTCATCCCTTGGCCACGCCGCATCCGCTTCAGTCCCGATGGCAGGCTGCTCGCCCTGGGAGAGTCCGACGCAGGCGTGACCACGGCGGGCAAGCGGATCCACATCCTCGACTCCGTGCGCGGCGCGCGCTCCGGAGAGCCCTTGCAGTTCGATCACCCGGTGGATGTCGCGGGTTTCGAGCCCGACGGCAAGGCGCTCCTGCTGCGCACCTCGCTCGGCATCGAGCGCGTCCCACTCGATCCGGAGGGCTGGGTGCTCGACCTCTGCCGCCGTGCCAATCGCAATCTTTCGCTGACCGAGTGGAAGATGTACGTCGGCGAGAAGGTCCCTTACACCCGGACCTGCCCGAACCTCCCTGACGGTGAAGGCGTCGTCAGAGCGCGCCCGTAATCCGCGATAGCTCCGGTCCGCGGGCGACCTCGCGCCCGTCGGCGAACACCGCGAGGCCCTTCCCGCGATGGAACTTGGCGCCGGTCCGATCCCAGAGAATCGTCAGCAACCGTCCGTGGTACGGGACGCGGTCCAAACAGAACCAGTCCCAAGTCCGCGCCGGCAGCAGCGGCGCGACCTCCACCGTCGCATCCGCACGCGGGCGCAAACCCGCCAGTCCAGTCACGACGAGGTCCGCGTATCCCGAGTGGTTGTAGTGCGCCCCGCGATTCGTAAACCCCTTCTTGCGTAACTTCAGCGCGCGCGCGAGCCACTCGCCCGTCAGCGGATTCAGATTCTCGTCGACGTACGGCATCCCGTCGAGATGCTGGCTGCGCGAGTAAATGCGGAACGTCTCGAACCAGTCGGTCCGCGACGGCGCGGGCGCATTCGCCAGCGCCTTCAGCGTGATCGTCGTCGCGAACGGCCAGCTCGGACCGTTCCACTGGCAATCGTCGCCGTGATACGGGATCTCGAATTGCGGATGGCGTCGCTCCGCCGTCGTCGGCCCGAACGGCGCGTAGAAGCCCTGCGGGTCCATCAACTGCTTCCACGCGATCTCGAACCCCGCGCCGGCCGCGGGGAGGCCGAACATCCACGGCGTGAAGCCGATCTGCTCGCGGACCGGCGCGAACTCGCCGGATTCCACCCGCGTCTCGAAGAACCCCGCGTCCTTGTTCCACAGCCGCTCTTGCACGAGTTTCCGCAGACTCGCGGCCTTCTCCCGATAGACGCGCTCGATCTCGCCCTTGCCCGCCATCGCCGCGATCCTCGCGATCGCCCCGGCATTGCCGTACATGTAGCTATTGATGCTCGGGCGGATGTTCCTGACTTTCCGACCGCCGCTGATCGAGCTCTCCATCCCGTCGGAAACGTCACGCTGCCAGAATAGACCGCTCTCCGTGAGACGCTCCCGCTCCCACGCTTCGTAATCCGCCACCAGCGCGTCGAGATACCTCGCCACGACTTCACGTCGCCCATCGACCAGGTAGCGCTCGTAAACCGCCGCCGCCGTCCACCCGCTGAACTGGTGGAGATTCTTGCGAATCCCGCCGCCCTCGCCCGTCCGCAGCCAGAAGTGCGTGTCCCCGTCGACGAACCGCGGATCGCGCAGCCAGCGGCCTTCCGCGATGTGATGCCCGAGTGCGCAGCTCAGCGCGTTGTATTCCGAGGCGTGACTCACCGGCTTCAAAAACTCGGTGATGAGAAAGCCTGCCGGAGTCTCCTTGATGTGCTTCCGGAACGCCCACCACCGGTAGTAATAGAGCTGCTCGATCTCACGGTCGGGACACGTGAAGAGCGGGACGTTCGCCGTCATCCAGTCCCACGCCTGCGCGTCCGGGATGAAGTTGACGACCTCCTCCGGGTACGCGCGGTTGAAGTCGTCGACGTAGTGGCGGAACGAGTCGCCGTTGAGCAGCGGCGCCGCTGCCATCGCCGCAGGGATGAGCGCCGCGAACTCCCGCCGCGTCATGGCTGCACGCGCTCGAAGCGGACCGCGAGATACGGCCTGCCCGGCAGCTTCATCTTGAATTTCCCCTCGAACGTCTCCGCCACCGGCGCGATCGTCATCTCCCACGGATCGATGATGTCCGCCCGATACCGCGCGCCCGCCGCCAGGTCGAACTCGTACTCCGCGGGCTGATTCTCGTCGAAGTAGAAGAGGTAATACCGCCCCGGCTGACCTGCGCCGAGGTAATACGTCGACAAATTATTGAGTCCCTCCGCCGGTCCCGCCTCCAGAATCTTCCGCAGGAACGCGATCCGCTTGGGACTCTCGCCATGCAGCACGCCGCCCTTCGACCACCACAGCACATCGTTCGGATCGAGGTAAGTCTCCCCGTGCCCCACGTACACGCCGTTGACCGTCCCGACCCAGAAGCGCCGCACCAGTTCCTGCGCCGAGATGTTGCCCCACCGCTTCGGGATGTTGCCTTCGTACTTGCACTCGTCGTACACGACCGGCTTGCGATACTTCGCCACGTACTCGCGCGCCGTCTCCAAGTCCGAGCCTTGAATGCTGACGTGCGTCACCCAGGGTTTCGCGTGATCGTACATGACGACGCTATGGTGGATCGACCGCAGATGCTGGTAGGGATCGCTCTCTTGCACAATCCGGAAGAAACGGTCCCAGTCGCCGAGATTCTTCGTCTTCACGAGATCCCATTCGTTGGCCAGCGACCACCATACATTCCGATACGCCGCCAGACGCGCCACCGTGTATCGCAGATAGCGGTAGTTCACCTCGGCGGGCATGTTCGCGTAGCCCCACCGATCGTAGGGATGGAACAGGATCAGGTCCGCCTCGATGCCCATCGCCTCCAGATCCAGGACGCGCTTCTCCAAATGACGGAAGAACGCTGGATCGAAGTGCGCGTAATCGTTGACGCCGTTCTCCCTTGGGAACGGGTAGTATACGGGCTCGTTCTTGTTGTAGTCGTAATTCTTCGGGAAGACGCACATCCGCATCTTGTTGAAGGGCGCCGAACGCAGCGTCGCGAGCGTCTGCTCTTCCAGCCGATCGCCCTGATGGTTCCACGCGTACGCGGTCGTGCCGATCGGGACGTACGGTGTCCCGTCCTCATACCCGAAGTGGCTGGTGTACCGGACCCGCACCGGCCCGTGATTGCCGGCCGCCGGCGCCGTCGACGTGAACGCGCCGGACTTCCCGTGGAGCGCCGCGACGTTGCTTATGGTCGTATAGGACCACTCGCCGATCTCGTCGGGCATGAAGCGGACGCGGTACACGCCGCCGCCATCGTAGAACCCCTCGACGTCGACCGTGCGATTACGGAAGTGAAACTGCGCCGAGATCCGTACGTCGAGGAAGGGATTCCCGGAGGCCGGGCCGTTGAGCGAGAGCTCGAACACGCCCCAGCGCTCCACCGTCTCCGCCGGCGCAAGGCCGGCCAGCAGGAAGAGCGCCAGAGCGATTCGTTTCATCCCTACCAGACTAGCTTGAGACCCGATTGAATGCGCCGGGGCGTATTCGCCTGGCTCCCGATCGTGCCGAACGCAGAGTTGGTCGGGTTGGTCTGTGGGTTGCCGAAACCGACCCGGTTGGGCACGTTGTAGGCTTCCACGCGCAGTTGGAAGTATTTCCGCTCGCCGAACTTGAAGTTCTTGTCCATCGAGAGATCCAGATTCTTCGTGGCGTCCCGGCGAAGATTGTTGAACTGGTTGTCGAACGTGCGGATGTTGTTGGCGAGCTGCGCTGCGGTCGCCCGCTCGAACCGCGTGATGTCGAACGCGTAGCCGTCGGGCGTATGCGGCTGCAGACTCAGGTCGCCGCCGTAGTAGATGTAGTTGCCCCAGCTCAGAGTCGGACCGGCCTGGAACGTGAGCGTGCCGCTCATCTTCCATCCGCCGACCAGCGCGTCCACCCAGCGGCGCTGGATGTTCACCAGATGGCCGCCGCGCCCGATCGGCAACTGATACGTCGCCGCCGTGATGTTGCGGTACGGACGCGAATCGCCCGAGAGACGCTTCTCCGGAGCGAGGTCGGAGTCGTTGAGATACGCCAGGCGGTCGATCAGCTTGTTCCAGACGAAGTTGTTGATCAGCGTCAACCCGTTCGTATACCGCTTCTGCAGGCGAATGTTCAGGCTCTCGTAGTACGAGCTCCCGGCGTTCGTCTTCTGCACCGTGAAGCCCGTGAACTGCGGGAACGGCATCAGGAGTTGTTGCAGCGCCACCGTCTTGCCGTTCAGTGAGCCTGTGCCGATGAGACCCTGCATCGGGTTCGGGACCGCGCCCGTCAACAGGTTGATCGTCGGCGTATCGCGCACCAGCGACGTGCTCAGATATTGGCGCGGCACGAAGTCCGCATTCTTATCGAGCGCCAGATGCACGCCGTGGTTGCCGATGTACGCCGCTTCGAGCACCAGGCTCCACGGAAGTTGCTGCTGGATGCTGAACTCCCAGCGGACGGAGTACGGGTTCAGCGGGTTCGGATTGTAGAGCGTGATGCCCTGTCCGACGAAGGTGCTGGCCCCCTTGGCCGACCCGGTCGGCTGGAGGATGCCGTTCGGGAACGGATTCGAGAGCGTGGCGAACGGCGTCAGGAAGCTGTCGTTCGTCGCCGTAATCGTAGTCTGCTGGCTGAAGCCCGGCTGATTCGGAGTCGGCATCTGGATCGCGTCCACCAGCATTCCGACGCCGCCGCGGATCACGGTCTTCCCGCCGAGCGCGGCAGGCGTCCAGGCGAAGCCGAAGCGCGGGCTGATGTTGTGCGATGAGGTCTCGTATACGTTCCGGTTGTTCGGGCCCGCGAACTGCAAGCCGCCGAGCGCGCTGAACTGCGGGCGCGCGGCGAGAGGCGCGAAATTGGCATAGGCGCCCGAAGCGTACAAGCTCGCGTACGCAGCGGCTGCCGGCGCCGACACCGAATTCGTCGCCGACGGATCGAACCCGTTCACCACGCGGTTGAAGCGCTCCTGCTCCGGCAGGTCGCGGTCGAACCGCAGGCCGATGTTCAGCGTGAGGTTCGGCTTCACGCGCCAGTCGTCGTGCACATATAACCCGATGTACCGGGAGCGGACCGTGCTCTGCGCATTCAAATCGATGCTGCCGTTAGAGGGCAGGCCGAGCAGGAACGACGCCATCTCCTGTCCGAACACCGTCGTGTTGCTGTCGGCGGGACTGTTCGTCCAGTTGCCGTTGAAGGTGTACGTGCCGGATGGGTTGCCGAACGTGTACGCGCTCCACTGATTGAGGCGGCCGTCCATGCCGGCCTTGATCGTGTGGTGGCCCTGGATCTTCATCACCTGACCGAACAACTGGTAAACGTCGTTGTAGTTCGTGCCGTCGCCGTTGTAGCCCAGCGGCTCGTATCCCGCGCGCGCGCCAGCCGCGATGCTCGTGCTGTTGAAGACCAGATACGGCATCATCGGCCACTGCGTCGTGCCGGCGATGTAGCTCGGGAAGCCGAGGTCGGTCGGGCTCACGCTGTCCGCCGGCGCGAAGTGATGCTCCTCATACCGCGTCCAGCCGAGCCGCACGTTCACGAACACGCTCGGCGAGACCGTGTACACGTTGTCCCAGCCGGCGCCCTGGTTCATGCGGTACAGGAAGTTGCCGGTCGCCGCGTTGTGGAAGTAGTCGTTCTTGTTCTGCGCCCGGAAATTGTGGCGCACGTCGAACGTCATCCGGTAGCGGTCCGACGCATTCACGTCGATGCGGCCGAGCTCGTTGTCGTAGCCGTCGCTGTCGATCGCGTTGGTCACGAAATTCTGGTTGAAGTTGCCGCGGCCCGTCGCGTTCGGCGCCGGAAAGTATTGCAGATATTTCTGCGAAATGGGATTGATGCGGTTCGCCGGAATGATGTTCCCCGGGAACGGTGTTCGCTTTACCAGCGTCCCCTGCATGACGCCGGTCGTCGGATCGTAGATCGTGTAGTTGTTCTTATCCGTGGGGTCGCGCTGCGCAACCGTCAGCAGCTCCGAGAAATCGCCGGCTCGCTCTTTCGCCGTCGGCACGCTGGTGAAGTTCTCCGGGTTGCCGGTCTCGAGCGGCGACGTCGCCGGATCGGAATCGCGCATCCCCTCGTACCCGAAATACCAGAAGACCCGATTCTTGCCGTTGAACACCTTCGGGATGTACACCGGACCTCCGCCGTTCAGCCCCCACTGATTCTGGTGATACGACGGACGCGGCACGCCGCCGCGATTATTGAAAAACGAGTTGGCGTCGATCTTCGACGTCTGATTGAACAGGTTCGCCGACCCGTGCAGCCCGTTCGTTCCCTGCTTCGTCACGAGGTTGATCGTGCCGCCCATGCTGTGGCCCATCGACGCGTCCATGTCGAACAGGTTCACGCGGACTTCCTGCACCGCGTCCTGCATCGGGCTGTACGCCATCTGGTTGCTGAACCCCGCATTGGGCGCGCCGTTGAGCAGCACCTCGTTGCGCGACGACGGCGCTCCGCCGATGCTGACGGAGTTCGGCGCGCCGTTGTCGAACGGACGCACCGGACCGGGCTCGAACGTCGACACCACGCCCAGCGCCAGATTGTCGAGCATCATCGGGGTGCGGCCGTTGATCGGGATGTCCTCGACCTCCGCGGTCGTGATCACCTGACCGACTGAGGGGTTCGCCGTCACCAGGATCGGAGCGTCGGCAGTGACTTCGACCGATTCGCTGATCGCGCCCACGTCCAGCCGGATATCGATCACCGGGTGCTCGCTCGCGCTCAGTTTGAGCCCCTTGCGCGTGAACACCTTGAAGCCCGCCGCCTCGGCCCGCAGCTCGTATTCGCCGAGCGGTAGAAACGGGATTGTGTAGGCGCCGGATGCATCCGATTCAACGCTCGTTTTCACGCCGGTCTGCGTTTCGGTCGCAACGACCTTGGTCCTGGGAATGCCCGCGCCTTGCGCGTCCGTTACCGTGCCGTTGAAAGACCCGCGGTATTCCTGCGCGCTGAGAGCTGCAGCCAGAGCCAATGAAAGGAAGATGAGACGTCTCACAAGGACCTCCTGCTAAAACACGACTAACCTGTATTCGCTTGCAAGATCGTACCGCCGTATAACCTTGTCGTCAAACGCCCCGTCGTATCAGGGCATGGCTTCAGCCGTGCCGAAACTGGCCACGTACCTCCGTACAACTTTGCCGTCAAACCGCCCGTCGTACCAGGGCATGGCTGCAGCCGTGCCGCAACTGGCCTCGTACCTCGGTGCAGCCTTGTCGTCAAACGGCCCGACGTATCAGGGCATGGCTTCAGCCGTGCCGCAACTGGCCTCGTACCTCGGTGCAGCCTTGTCGTCAAACCGCCCGTCGTATCAGGGCATGGCTTCAGCCGTGCCGAAACTGGCGCGAATGATCTGGGCTTTAGCCCCCGCGTCGCGAATTCACCGCGCTGGAATCGCATACAATAACCGGCAGGTCCGTCCATGAATCGACGCACGGCAATCGTCTCCGCGGCCACTCTAGCCGCGGCAGTAGCGGCTGTCATCGCCGCCACCCCCTCCGCAAATGTGAACTCCATCGGCATCTCTCTCGTGCGTGTCGAGCCCGGGACCTTCGAGATGGGCGTCGATTCCACGCCCCTCCCCGCCGAACTGACCAAGGGACCCTCCGGCGTGATTTACGACCGCCCTTACAATCTCGGCGACTATGACGAGGCGCCCGTCCATAAGGTGACCATCACGCGCGCATTCTGGATGAGCGCCACCGAAGTCACCGCCGAACAGTTCCGCCGCTTCCGCCCGGACTATCGCGGCGACGACTACTACGCCCCCTACGCGAACGGCGTCAGTTGGGCCGATGCAGCCGCGTTCTGCCTCTGGTTAAGCGCCAAAGAAAGCAAGCCGTACCGCCTCCCGACCGAGGCCGAGTGGGAATACGCCGCGCGCGCCGGTACGCGGACCCCGTTCTCCTCGGGCGCTGTGCCACCCGCTCCCGGAACGCCGAACGCCTGGGGTCTCAAGAACATGCACAGCGGAGTCGCCGAGTGGGTCCTCGACTGGCATGGCCTGTATCCACGCGACCCGCAGACCGACCCCATCGGCCCTGCCTCCGGGATCGCGAAGGTGGTCCGCGGCGGAGGCTTGGATTACAAGGCCGCGCCGAAGACCGACGGCGGCAAACACCTGCCCGCCGAGATGCCCTACTACGCGCGGTCAGCGAATCGCGCGTCGATGGGCCGGAATTTTGCGTCCCCGACGAGCCCGATCGGCTTCCGCGTGGTGCAGGCGGAGACGCCAAACACGCCCCCGCTCCCCTACGAGCCGCCGATGTTCTCGCAGGCCGTTCACTCCGCGAAGCCCGACCTTCGCGCCGGACCCGACTCGAAGAAGCCCTGGTATCGCACGCGTCCTCTCTTCCCCGACCTCGGTGGACGCGACATGCGCATGGTCGGCTGGAAAATCGGACTCAAGCCCGGACTCGGCGTCGCCTATCACAACTCCGCGCTCGCGGTCCTCGATAACGGCGATCTCGTCGCCGCCTACTACAACACCCCAAAGGAAGAGAACGATCCCGACCAGACGCTCCTCACGATGCGCTTACGCTATGGCCAGGAAGATTGGGACATGCCGGAGCCATGGCCCGACTTCGCGGACGCCGCCGACGCCGCGCCGGTCTTCTGGAACGATCGCGGCAAGCTGTGGTTCTTCTTCGGCTCGCCGCGACTGCTCGGCGGACCGCCGTTCCAGTTCATGACTTCGGTCAACAACGGCGCCACGTGGAGCGCCGTCCAGTTCCCGAACCTCGAAGGCGCGGTCGGCAAGTTCACGCCGCAGCCGATCAACAGCGTCGTACGCGGCCGCGACGGCGTCATCTACCTCCCCGTCGACGGGGCGGGCTCGACGTCGGTCCTCTTCGCGAGCGCCGACGACGGCAAGACGTGGCGTGACACCGGCGGCCGCACGGCCGGCCGCCACACGACCCTCGTCCTCGGCAAGGACGGCTCGCTGATCGGTTTCGGCGGCAAGAACTCGAACCTCGACGGCTTCATGCCGAAAGCCGTCAGTCGCGATGGCGGCAAGACGTGGGAGAAGTCGAAGACTCCGTTCCAACCCCTCGGCAGCGGACAGCGACCCAGCGTCATCCGCCTCGCCTCCGGCCGCCTGTTCTTCGTCGCCGACCTCTTCGACAAAAAGAAACTCGGCCTGAACGGCGCCGGCGCCTTCGTCGCGCTCAGCGACGACGATGGCGAGACGTGGACCAAGCGCCAATTGCCGAATCTCGTGACGGTCGGCTACACCACGGCGACCCAGGCGCCCAACGGCGTCATCCATATCGTCACCTCCGTGAACAAGCCCGCGGTGCACATCGAGTTGAACGAAGCGTGGGTGCAAGAGGGCGGACCAGAGGCCCCTACCGCCGGACGTCCTCGCGGCCCGGAGACCATGTACTACCCGAACGGCCGCAAGCAGTGGGAGCGCCACTACACCGGCGACACCTGGACGTGGACGATCTTCGACGCCGAGGGACGAGTCACCGCCGAATCGCGCTGGCGCGGCAAGCAGCTTCTCGACGCGAATACGGAAGGGCCGCTCTCGAAATGAAGCCGGCACTCATCCTCACGCTAGTAATTTCCGCAGCCGCCTCCGCCGCCACCATCGGCAAGAGCGTTACGCCGCCCTCCTTGACGCGCGACCGCGTCGCCACCCTCCCCGCCAACGACCGCGCGCCCTGGCTCGCCTATCTCGACCGCTCCGAGCGCCAAATGCGCGCCGACCGCGCCTTCCTCGCCGCCGAACTGAAGGCCGCCGAAATGACACAGGCGACCGCCGCCCCCTCGGGGTCCGCCGCCCGCTCCATCCCGCTCGACCGCCCCGCCGAGTGGTACGCCGGCGCCGACGCGCGCCGCATCGCCGCCATCGTCGTCTCCTTCCAAACCCCCGCCGGCGGCTGGAGCAAGAACCTCAACATGGCGGACCACGAGCGCCGCAAAGGCGAGCACTTCGCCGCCAACAACCTCTCGAAATACCTCGCGCCCGGCGACTTTGACACGCCCCACGACATCGGCTGGAACTACGTCGGCACCCTCGACAATGACGCGACGACCACCCAGTTGCGCTTCCTCGCGCGCGTCGCCACGGCAGCCGGCGCCCAGGACGGCGCCCCGTTCCGCGACTCGTTCCTCCGCGGCATTCGCTACCTGCTCGCCGCCCAGTTCCCGAATGGCGGCTGGCCGCAGGTGTGGCCGCTCGAAGGCGGCTACCACGACGCCATCACGTTCAACGACGGCGCCATCGGCGAGACCATCCGCGTCCTCAACGCCGTCGCGGACGCCAAGGGTGACTACGCCTTCGTGCCCGCCGGTCTCCGCAAGGAAGCCGCCGCAGCCGTCGCCCGCGCCATCGACTGCATCCTGAAATCGCAGGTCGTCGATCGCGGCGTCCTCACCGTCTGGGGCCAGCAGCACGACGCGCTCACGCTCCTGCCCGTCGCCGCGCGCAATTACGAGCCTGCCGCGTTATGCAGCGCCGAAAGCGCCGGCGTCGTCCAGTTCCTGATGTCGCTGCCGCATCCCGACGCGCGCGTCGTGAAGTCGGTCGACGCCGCCGTCGCGTGGTTCCGCAAGGCCGCCATCCCCGACCACAAATATTCGCGCGGTCCCGATGGCGGCCATTTCGACCCGCAGCCTGGAGCGCCGCTCCTGTGGGCGCGCTACTACGAGCTCGGCGCCGAGCGTCCCATCTTCGGCGACCGCGACCAGACCATCCACGACACGCTCGACGAAATCTCCCGCGAGCGCCGCAGCGGCTACACCTGGTACGTCACCGGCCCGCAATCGGTCCTCGACGCCTACCCCGCGTGGAACAAATAGCCCTCCGCATGAAGACGTTTGCCTCGCCCCGACGTCCAAGGACGCAAGGCAAACTGCATGAACGATCTTCGGTTCGCGTTTCGCAGCCTCTTGGCCAATAGAGGGTTCGCGGTGGTGGCGATTCTGACGCTGGCGCTGGCCGTCGGCGCCAACACCGCCATGTTCAGCATTTTCAATGGCGTGTTGTTGCGCCCGCTGGCGTATCGCCAACCGCGGCAACTCTACGCGATCCAGGAGAGCGTGCCGAAGTTCGGCAAGATCCAGGGGACTGTGCCGGTGTCCGCCCACCACTTCCTGCAATGGCGCGCCCATACGACTTCCTTCGACAGTCTCTCTCTGGTCGGCGCCTCCGGCATGAGCCTCACCTCGGCGGGCGAGCCGCAGAACCTGACCATCGGCCGCGTCTCGGCGAGCCTGTTTCCGCAACTCGGTGTCGCCCTCGAGCTCGGCCGCGCCTTTTCCGCGGAAGAGGACCGCGACGGCCGCGACCATGTTCTGGTCCTGAGTCATGCCCTCTGGGCGTCCCGCTTCCAGAGCGACCGCAATGTCATCGGCCGCAAGGTTCTGCTCGATGGTTCGCCCTATGAGGTCATCGGCGTCCTCGCCGCCGGGTCCACCATTCCCAACGAGCGCCAGCTTGTCTCCATGCCGCTCGCCGGCGTCGACGCCCAGGCGTGGAAGCCGTTCGCGATCCGCGATAGCGAATTGTCGGAGATGGGAGATTTCAATTACGGCTGCATCGCGCGCCTCAAGTCCGGCGTTTCCGCGGCGCAGGCGGCGGAGGATCTCAATCGCGCCGAGCGAGCCATCGTGGCCAATTTCACCCAGAAGGAAGAGCTCTACGGCGACCTCACTCCTTTACAGCGGCAGATTACAGGATCGGCCACTGAGAGCCTGACCCTGCTGCTGGCTGCCGGCGGCGCCCTCATGCTCATCGTGTGCGGGAACGTCGCGAGCCTGCTCTTGATTCGCATGAACGGGCGGCGGCGCGAGATGGGAATCCGCACCGCCATGGGCGCTGGAACCGCGCGACTCGTCCGTCAACTCGCGACGGAGTCCCTGCTGCTGGCCGCGATCGCCGGCGCGCTCGGCATGGCGCTCGGGTATTGGATCCTGCGAGCAATCGTGCTGAATGCGCCGGCGAATCTGCCGCGCGTCGACGAGATCCACATGGACGCGCGCGCCCTCGGTTTCGGCCTGCTGCTCTCCGCGTTGACCGGACTCGCCTGCGGCCTCCTGCCGGCCTGGCGTTTCGCCCGCGCCGACGCCAACGAGGCGTTGAAGGCGAACAGCCGCAGCGTCACCGAGGGCCGCCACGGCGGTCGACTGCGCAACCTGCTGGTGACCGCCGAAGTCGGCCTGAGCGTGGTGGCGCTGGTCGCCTCGGGTCTGCTGCTCAATAGTTTTCTGCGCCTGATGCGCGTCGACAAAGGCTTCCAGACCGACCGCACCACGACCGTCACTCTCAACCTGCCGATGCCGCGCTACGGCCCCGCCGAGAAGAAGGACGCGTTCCTCCGCGCCCTCATCGATCGTGTGCAGCGCGTTCCCGGCGTCGAGGCCGGCGGCGTCGCCAGCATGCTGCCTGTGAGCGGAGAGGGCATGAACAACCTGGCCGCGCCCGAAGGCTCTCAGCTTCCCTTCGCCGAGCGCCCTCTCATGGACTTCCGCAGTGTCAGCGCCGGTTACCTGCGCGCGTTGAGCATTCCGCTGGTCGAAGGCCGCGTCTTCGACGAGCGCGATCGCACTCACGACGTGGCATTGCTGTCCGCCTCCGCCGCGCGCAAGCTATGGCCCGAAGGCGGGGCGCTGGGCCGGAAATTCCACCTCGGCGGCGATCGATCCCCGCTCCTCGAAGTCATCGGCATCCTCGGCGACGTCCACGGCGTCAGCTTGCAGGCGCCGCCGAATCCCACCGTCTACATTCCCTACTGGACGCGCCTGTTCCGGCCACTCATTACCGTCGTTGCCCGGACGCCGGGCGATCCGCGCGCCGTCGAGGGAGCCATCCGCGCCGAGATCCGCTCTCTCGATCCCGAGCTGCCGGTGCCCCAATTCGTCAGCATGGGCGAGATCGTGGATAGCTCCGTGTCGCAGCGGAAGTTTCAGCTTTGTCTGATCCTGCTCTTCGGCGCCGTCTCGCTGCTGCTCGCCACCATGGGAGTCTACGGCGTCGTCGCCTTCGCGGTGTCGCAGCGCTCGAGCGAGATGGGACTGCGCATGGTGCTCGGCGCCAAAACGACGACCGTGCAGGCGATGGTCTGGCGGCAGGGCATGACTCCCGTCGCCCTGGGAATCGGCGCCGGACTCCTCGCGTCCCTCGCCGCATCGAGGCTGTTGGCGAACCTCCTCTTCGGAGTGCAGGCAGCCGACCCGATCACCTTCGGATCGGTCGCCGCCATCCTCGCGTTCGTTACCGGAGCGGCCTGCTACATCCCCGCGCTCCGTGCGACCCGCGTCGACCCGGCGCGAGTCCTGCGGCACGAGTAAGTCTCAGAATCGCAAGCGGACCAAAACTGAGCACGTCCAACGTGCTTGCGGCGGGGCAATCCTGCACCACTACCGTGCGCGTGCAGGGGACCGTGACGTCCACGGAAGCCGCTCCGGGCGCCGCTTCCGCTACCCTGACGGTGATCGTGCCTTCTGCCATCTGCGGCGTAACGCCCAACTGAGTTGAAAGTCCGCCCCACGTGGGGCAGACTTCAGTCTGCGCGGGACTTCAGTCCCGCCTGCCCGCTAATCGGTGCCGTGACCGCTTGAAAAGTTGCTCAACCACGGACGCTCGCTCACGCTCGCGGCTCCGATCAGAGCCGCGACCGTTAGGGAGCGTCCTGCCGAGCATGGATACAAATCTCCCCGTCAAGGCACTAGCCACGCACCGGCCGATTACCGCTGCGCAGCGCCGTCCGGCACGGGACGTGTCGACGCCGGCGCATCGACGATCCCCATCTCGCGCAGCAGGTTGATCGCGCCATCCACCTCGGCCATGTTCCACAGCATGTACCGCGTGTCCACGTGGATCGACCGCGTCGTGATCGGATCGAATACGTAATTCGAGGCCACCGACTCGTACGTGCCGTCGAATAGCAGCCCGACCAGCTCGCCCTTCGCGTTCAGCGTCGGCGAGCCCGAGTTCCCGCCCGTCGTGTCGACCGTCGAAAGGAAATTGACCGGAACGTCCTTCTTGCTCGCGCGAATGGCGTTGAGCTGGACCTTCGGCGCGTCGAAATCGCCCTCGCCCGTGTTCTTCTCGAGGATTCCCGCCAGCGTCGTCTGCGGCTTGTAATAAAGGCCGTCCTTCGCATCGACGCCCTTCACCTGCCCGTACGTCACGCGCAGCGTGCTGTTCGCGTCCGGCGCCACGAGCCCGCCCGCCTTCGCCAGCAACGCTTCCATATATCGCGGCATCAGCCGCGCCTGCGCGCCGCCGCGATTCTTCGCCGCTTCCCGATTCGCGTCCTGCATCGGAGCCAGCGCCGCCGCCAGCAGCACGAACGAGTCTTTCGTCGCCAGCACGTCCGCCGTGCTCTTCCCCACGAGGCCCATGCGGAAATCGTGATCGGCGAGCTTCGTCCCCGCGAACAAGCCGTTCAGGAACTTGTCGATCTGCGCGTCGCTCTCCGCCTTCGCCATCCCCGGCTTCAGGCCGGCAGCCGCGTCCAGAGGCGCGATCCGCTGCTCCGCCGGCAATGCCGCTACGCGAGCCATCGCCCAACGCAGCATCGCGCGGTCCACCGTCGCGTCGATCGTCCGCTGCATCCGCTCCTGACCGTCGCGAAGCCGCGGCCAGTCGCGTTCCTGATACCCCGCCTCGCGATCCACATCCGCCTTCGCGCGCTCTACCGACGCCCGGTACAGCGACTCCGCCGCGCTCAGGAATGACGACGAGCTGAGCACCGACGCCATCGCCGCGTTCCGCTCCCGCGTCTTCTCGCCTTCCGCCTGCAGCGCCCGCAGCGCCGGCAGCACGTCGCCGTATTTCTTCTGCCGCGCCGCGTCGGCCGCGATCCACCGCTCGAGGTCCTTCTCCTGCGCCCGCTTCTTCGCCAGGCTGCCGCCCTTCACCAGCCCTTCGTACATTCCCTTTTGGTTCGTCAGCCCGTTATTCAAGCCCTGGACGCGCCCCGCGACCTTCAGCGCGAGCGCCTTGTCCTGCTTGGTGATCTGATCGATCAGCGCGAGTTGTTCCTGCGCCAGCCGGATCGAACGCGGCATCGTCCACTCGGTCGTCTCTTTCACCTGCGCGTAGGTCTGGTGCCGCTGCGTGCGCCCCGGGTACCCCGCCACGAACACCAGATCGCCCGGCTTGATCCCGTCCTTCGCCACCTTCAGGAAATGCGTCGGATGAAACGGGACATTGTCCTTCGAGTACACCGCAGGTTTGCCGTCCTTGCCCACATACGCGCGGAGGAAGCTCCAATCGCCCGTGTGCCGCGGCCACCGCCAGTTGTCGGTCTCGCCGCCGAAGACGCCGATCCCGTCGTGCGGCGCGTACACCAACCGGACGTCCTTGATCTCCATCTGCGCGATCTCGAAATACTTCAGGCCGTCGAAGAACGATGCCACGCTGCACCGCTGCTGCCCGCCCTTCTCGCACGCCGCGACCCGCTCCTTCACTCTGCGGTCGATCACGTCGTAGCGCTGCCGGTCCGTCGCTTTCGCGTCGATATTCCCCGTGACCGCCGCCGTCACTTCCGTCACCGACGTCGTCACGAACACGCGCGACCCAGGTCCGTTCGGCAATTCCTCGGCCCGCGTCTTCGCCAGAAAGCCGTCCTTCAACAGGTTCCGCGACGGCGTCGAATTGAATTGCAGTCCGCCCGTAACGCAGTGATGGTTGGTGACGATCAGCCCGTCCGGCGAGACGAACGATGCCGTGCACCCGCCCAGCGACACGACCGCGCCCATCGGCTGCCCCGTCAGGTCGGCGAACGCTTTCGGGTCGCCCTTGAATCCCAGCGCCTTCAGCTTGGCGGCCATTTCGGGAATCTGTTGGGGCATCCACATCCCCTCTTCCGCGGCCAGTCCGGCGGCGAATAAGGTGATGCCCAGGGAAAGAAGAATTGCTCTAGCGGTTTTCAACGTAGCCTCCATTGATCGAGCTGTCAGTCGATCAGATGGATGACGCCACGCCCGGCCGCCTCCGCCACAGAGAATAACACCCTGCAATCAGAGCCGCGACTGTAAAGGAGCGGTCCCCGCTACCGTGTCCAAAGTTCCCGACGCCGCAACACGGCGGTCCGAAAGCCGCGGGCAGATCGGCGTTCATCCGCGTTCATCGGCGGCTAAATTAGCTCTTAATCCCCCGTATCGTTCGGCATCGCCGCCAACTGCGGCTCCGCCCCGACGCTCCCGTGCCAGTTCGTGAAACACTCCCGCACGATATGCGAGATCGTCCGCCGATTCTGGAAGATCAGCTTGAACCACGCCCGCTTCCCCTTCTGCGGGAAGTAAATGCCGCGGAAGAACAACCGCGCCATCAGGTGGCTGATCTTATACGCCGCCGGAGCCGTGGCAATCGAGTCGATCGCCGCCGCCGTCGCCTCGGGACTATATGCGTTCGTCCACGCCTGCCGCACCTCGTCCTCGACCTGTTCGACCGTGAGGTTCAGCGGCGTATGCGCCATCCGGAACGGCGCGAAATCCAGCCAGTGCTTGGGACGCGTCAGCCGCCCTTCCTTTTCCAACCGGTCGTACAGCGGCGTCGCCGGATAAGGCGTGATCTGCCCGAACACCGGCAGCACCGGTGGCCAATTGCGGACCTCCGCGAGCGTGCGCGCCGCCACGCCCGGAGTATCGTTATCCAACCCGAAGATGAACGACGTGATCGCGTAGATATTCCGCCGCGCCAGATTCTCCAGCACCGTCGCATACTCCGCCGGCTTATTGAAGCTCTTGTTGACGCTGGCCAGATTCTTCGGGTCGAGCGATTCCATCCCGATGAAGATCCACTTGCCGCCCGCTTGCGCGATCAACTGCACCAGTTCCGGATCCCGCAGCAGATTGGCGCTGATCTGCGCCACCCAGTTCATCTCCGCGCCCGCCGCGATGATGTCCCGCAGCAGCGACTTCGTCCGTTTCACATTGATCGCGAAGTTGTCGTCGACGAAGAACACCGCGATCTTCCCGCGGCTCCCCTTCGCCCGCCGCTTCAGCGCCAGCATCTCCTGCACGATGCTCTCGTTGGTCCGGAACCGGATCGAATCGCCGAAGAATCCCGTCACCGTGCAGAACTCGCACCCGTACGGACACCCGCGCCCCGATTCGATCGGGATGATGTGGAACGTCTCCCACTCGTGACCCATCTTCCGCAGCAGCGGACGGAAGATCGCCGGCATGCGGTTGAACTGTCCCATGTCGATCTTTTCCCACGGAATCGCGGGGTACGACTTCAGGTCCGGCTTCTGTTCCTGCCCGAACGCATCGACCGGCGAGTACACCGCCTTCAGTTGTCCGCGCGCCGCATCCTCGACGATCTTCGGCCAGGTCTGATCGGCCTCGCCGAGCGCGATCGCGTCGGCATGCTGAGGTCCGCCGTTCCGCCCCAGCGGCTCGTCCGGGACCTCGGTCACGTGCGGTCCGCCCATCACCACTTTGACGCCCGCCGCGCGGATCGCATCCGCCACCCGATACGCCTTCGCGATCATCCGCGTCATCGCGCCGATCCCGACCAGCTCGACCCCCTCCGCGCGGATCATCTTCACCAGATCCTCGTCCGAGAGCGGTTGCGTATTGCCGTCGATCAGGATGACTTCGTGCCCTGGAGGCGTCAACGCCTGCAGCAGAAACATCCATAGGTGCGGCATGAAGTTCTGGGTCACGCCGTTGTCGGGGTTATAAAGTAGGATCTTCATTTCGCTTGCCTGGCCGGCAAGGCGTCCTCAATAGGAATCGGTGTCGGTACGGCGATTCTATCACCATCGGTATTGTGCCGCTCGGGAAATCCCTAGGCGTGTGTTGCGAAAACCTACTTTTCTCCGGACTGTGGGCCGGCCAATCGTGGCCGCAGCCGCCTTTCCAGGCGGCTCGACCTCGCTGGAAATCAGGCAGACACGCTCTGGTGTCGGCGCATCAGGAAGGATGCAACTCCTGCCAGAAGAAGGGACAGGCTGATCAACGCCGGGGTTCCAATCGGGACGGTCGAGGTCAAAACGCCCGTCACGCGGTAGTTTGCCGTGCCGCCGGGAGCAAACACGAATGAAGACGTGGCAAGGGAGGCAAAATAGGAACCGGCCGAACCTGAGCCACCGGTCACAAAATAGTTGGTATCGCCAAAGACGTAGTAGGTCGTGTTTCCTTGCAAAGTAACTCCCGGCGAGAAAGTGAACTTTCCTCCGGAGGCGGCGGACGACACGGCTAGCAGATTCGGCAGACCGGCGGTGAGACCGGCGGGAGTTCCCGTGTACGGCGCGCTGAATAGGTAGAGTTTCCCTTGGGCGGTCGGAGTCACGCCAGGAGCGTCCGAGAAGTAGTTGAAGCCGGTCACTAACCACGGGCCGGCGCCGGGTATCGTGAACGCCTGTCCAAGGAACTGGGTATTACTGCCTGTGCCAGCCGTGACCTCCACAAGCGTCTGAGCACCGAGTGCTCCCACAATCCCCAACAGAAGGCAAACGATTGGCAGAAAACGTCTCATCAGGACGGCTCCTCAACGCAATTGAAATTCCGTATAGATTAGCACGGTTCGACCTCCTGGCGACCACTACTCGGCCCGCAGCATCTGCACGGGGTCGATGCGTACTGCCCGGATCACCGCGGGCAGCACTGCCAGCGATGCAGCCGCCAGTAGGATCAGCGAAGGCGCCGTCAGCATCCCCAAATCGCCCTTCACTTCGAACAGCAGCGATTCGATGTATCGCACCGAAGTCATCCCCAACCCGACCCCCGCGACCGCCCCCACGAGCACCATCGAAAACGCCTCCGCTGTCACCTGCCGCGCGATGTCGCCGGCCTGCGCGCCGATCGCCATCCGTATGCCGATCTCCCGCCGCCGTTGTAGGACTCCGTAATCCAGCACGCCATACAGTCCGATGCCCGCCAGCAACACGGCGACCCCCGCGAAGAACATCGCCAGCATCGCCAGCAGCCGTTCGCGGACCGTGTGCGCCAGCGTGATCTCCGTCTGCGCACGGATGTTCGTGACGTAAATCGCCGACCCCGCCCGCGCCACTTCCTGTCGCAGCGCGGAGGCCATCGCCATCGGGTTCGCAGTTCGAGTGCGGACCACAAACGTTGCGCGCCCCGTCGGCACGAGCGCGCCCTTACCATCGACCGCGTGCAGCGGAAAGTATGCCGTGGCGCGGATCGGACGCCGCATGTCGTCCCGCGATCGCGAGTCGCGGACGAAGCCCACGATCTGAAACCGCACGTGCTCGTTCTCGAACCACTTCCCGACCGGATTCTCGCCGTGGAAGAACTGCTTCGCAAAGGTCTGGTTCACGATCGCCGCGGGAGGATTCGTGTCGGCCGCGCTAAAGTCTCTGCCATCGAGGAGACGAATCTGCATCGTATCGAACCAGCCGGGAGAAACTCTCAGGAAGTCGGCAAGAACCTCGCTGGGCGGCGCGCCGTTGACCGCGATCGCGCCGACGGCGGACTCCCCGCTCATCAGCGGCCACACGGTCATCGCGACCTTCTCCACGCCGGGAACGTCCCGCAGACGATCGGCCACCTGGTCCCAGGAGACGGGCGGTTGCGGCCGTTGCGCCAGAGCTTCCAGGTTGACGACCCGTTCCGGCGAAAAACCGAGGGGCTGACTGGTCAGCCTGTCGAACGTCGTGGCGAACAATCCGGCGACGAAGAGCACCACAAAACAGAAGCTCACCTGGATCGCGATCATGGCGCGCATCGTCCGCCCTCGCGAGTGTGGGTCGGCGCCGCCCTTCAGCGCGCGGACCGGCCGCACTGCCGATGCGCGTAGCGCCGGGGTCAGGCCAAACAGGATCGTGACGCCGCCAGCCAGCGCCAGGCTGAATGCCGCCACCCGCCAGTCCGCGGGAAGCACGAGGCGCGCTGGGTCGTTCGGCGGATTGATCGTCGCGACAATTGCCGGCGCGCTCCACCAGGCGAACCATCCGCCGATTGCCGTCGCCAGCAAAGCCAGCCATGCGCATTCCACGAGCACCAGTTGCACCAGCCGCCATCGTCCCGCCCCGATCGCGACGCGCAACGCCATTTCCCGAGCCCGCGCCGCCGCCTGCGCCGTCATCAGATTGGCGACGTTGACGCACGCGATCGCCAGTACCAGCAGCGCCAGAATCCCCAACGCCAGCAGCGTACGGCCGTAGTCTCTCTGCAGGTTCGAACGTCCGGACCGGGCCGGCTCGAGCAGCAGTCGCTCCCGGAACAATTGCTCCAGCAGTTGCTTCGAAACACCTGTGGGGCTCTTCGCTCTCTCCTGCTGAATTTCGCGAAACCACGCCGCGCGCAATTTCTCGCGAACCGGTTCGACCGCGGCGCCGGCCTTGAGGACTACCAGCGTCCGCAGCCAGAAATTGGAGCCGCTGGCGAGTGTCCGCGGATTCTTCATCGTCGTCGGCAGGAAGAGATCCGTGACCGTTCCCGTTTCGGTCCCTGTGAAGCCCGCCTCGGCGACACCGACGATCTGATACAACTGATCGTCCATCCGCACGGTCAGCCCGACCACGTTCTCCCCCGCGAAGCGCCGCATCCAATAGTCGTGCGACAGGATCGCGACCGGATTCGCGCCCGGCGTGACGTCGTCGGACCCCGTCAGGACTCTCCCGGCCGCCGGCCGCAGCCCGAACGTGTCGAACATCCAGCCCGAAACGAACTGCCGGTAAGCCTTCTCCATGTCCTCGTCGCGTCCATAGGTCAGATCGATGCGTTCGGCATACGACACCGCCACCGACTCGGCCCGATCCTGCACCGCGGCGCGCATCTCGCGGAACATCGGATAAGAGCAACTGTCGTACGTGGAAACGCGCCCTTCCGGCCCCGCCCCCTCGAAAGCGACGCTGTACAGGCGTTCCGGATGCGAGATCGGCAGCGGTCGCAGCAGCAGCGCGTCCACCAGCCGGAAGGCCGACGTGCACGCGCCGATCCCGAGCGCCAACGACAGGACCGCCGCCCCGGAGGTCACCTTCCGTTTCACGAGTTGCCGCCAACTGAAGACAACATCGGCGCGGACCGAATCGAGCCACGCGATCCACCGGACGTCGAGGCTCTCTTCCCGCGCGCGCAACACGGAGCCGAACGCTCGCCGAGCCTCCGCCGCATCGCGGCCATGCTCGATCGCGTCCGCGATGTGCCCTTGCAGCTCTTCCTCGATCTCGCGGCTCAAGCGGTCGCCGCGAAAGACATTCGCCATGCGAGACCAAATCGACATGTCACTCCATCCTCAACGGGACATACCTAGACATCTGAATAGTTATACCGGGCGTCGACGGAATGGTTACAAAAAATCCGCGATAGACTTGTGGGACCGGCATGGCATTGACTCCCGGCCAGAAGCTTGGCCCCTACGAGATCCTCGCGCTCCTTGGGACTGGCGGCATGGGCCAAGTCTACTCCGCTGCCGACACCCGCCTGCATCGCACGGTCGCCATCAAAGTCCTGCCGGCCGATAAGGTCGACGACGGTGATCGTCGCCGCCGCTTCCTGCAGGAAGCCCGTGCCGCCTCCGCCCTCAATCACCCGAACATCGTCACCCTCCACGACATCGCGAGCGACAACGATCTCGATTACCTCGTGATGGAGTTCGTCCCCGGAAAACCTCTGGCGGCGCTGATCCCGCCCGAGGGGTTGCCCCTCCAGACGGTCGTCGACTATGCGGTGCAGATCGCCGGCGCTCTGGCTGCCGCGCACGCCGCCGGCATTGTGCACCGCGACATCAAACCGGCCAACATCGTGGTCCATACCGGCGGACAAGCGAAGGTGCTCGACTTCGGCCTGGCGAAGCTGCAAGAACAGCCGCCCACCTCGCAGACGCGCGAACTCACCATGACCGAGGCCGGCACAGTCCTCGGCACTCTGGCCTACATGTCTCCCGAGCAGGCGCGCGCCGAGACCGTCGACCACCGCTCCGATCTCTTCTCCTTCGGCGTCGTGCTCTACGAAATGGCCTCCGGCCGCCGTCCCTTCGCGAAGCCTCTCGATTGGACGACACCTTCTCTGACGCCGGTCCCGCCCGCCCTCCGCCGCATCGTGAGTAAACTCCTGCAGACGGACCCGGACCTGCGCCCTCAAGGCGCCGCGGAGGTAATCGCGGACCTTACCCAATTGCAGACCCGCAACGTGGGCGGCAAACGGCTCTGGTGGTTGGCGGCCGGCTCGTTAGTGTTGGCTCTGTCGATCGCGGCGATCGCGCCGCGCTTCCTCCGGCCGGTCCACGCCCCCGGTCCGGACCAGTGGGTGCAACTGACGAAATTTCCCGACTCCGTGAGCCAGCCGGCGCTCTCTCCCGATGGCAAGATGCTGACGTTCGTCCGCGGCGAGGACACCTTCGTGACGCCTGGAGACATCTACGTCAAGACGCTCCCCGACGGCGAACCCGTGCAACTCACGCACGACCGCGTCGGCAAGATGAGTCCGGTCTTCTCACCGGATGGTTCTCGAATCGCCTACACCGTCGCCGGCTGGAATACCTGGGTGGCGCCCCTCATCGGCGGCCAGCCGCGCCTCTGGCTCACCAACGCATCCGGCCTCGTCTGGCTCGATCCGCGACGGCTGCTCTTCTCGGAGGTCAAGGGCGGCATTCATATGGGAGTGGTCGCAGCGGAGGAGAGCCGTGCCGGTGCTCACGACGTTTACTTGCCCGTCAGCGTTCGCGGGATGGCTCACCGCACGTACTCTTCGCCCGATGGAAAATCGCTCCTGATTGTCGAGATGGAGCGCGGCCGCTGGCTGCCCTGCCGGTTGCTGCCCCTCGACAATCCGGCGGCCGGCCGCGCGGTCGGCCCGCCTGACATGGGTTGCACGTTCGCGGCATGGTCACCCGATGGCAAATGGATGTACTTCAGCGCCGCCGGCAGCGAGGGCTTCCACACCTGGCGTCAGCGCTACCCCGACGGCCGTCCAGAACAAATCTCCTCCGGTCCCGCCGAAGAGGAGGGCATTGCCATCTCTCCCGATGGCCATTCTTTCATCACCGCCGTGGCCTCCCGGCAGAGCGTCGTGTGGCTCCACGACGCCGCCGGCGAACGGCAGATCTCCATCGAGGGCTACAGTTACGACCCGCGCTTTACGCCCGATGGGAAGCTGTTGGTCTACCGCGTCCTGCAGGGCGGCTTGACTACCTACGACCCCAGCCAACTCCGCATCGTCGATCTCTCCACCGGACACAACGAGGCCTTGATGCCCGGCCTGAGCGTCACCGGTCCGCCGGGAAGGGGCTATGACATCTCCCTCGATGGAAGCAAAGTCGTGACCGCAATCAGCGGTCGCGGCAAGTCCCACATTTGGGTGGCCGCGCTCGACCGGCAGACTCCGCCGCGCCAGATCCCTCAAATCGAGGGAGATTCACCGCTCTTCGGAAACGGCGATGAAATCTACATCCGGTTCTTCGAACCCCAGGCGGCGAACGCGCCGGTGGTCGTCGGAGCCACGACCTACTGTTACCGCGTCCGTCCCGACGGAACCGGCGCGCGCCGCCTCAGCGATCTGCCGATCGTGTTGCTCGCCGGCATCTCCCGCGACGCCAAGTGGGTGGTGGCGCGCGCGCTGGCGGAAGGCCGGGAAGCCGTTTTCGCCCTCCCCGTCGACGGCGGCCCACCGGTGCGCATCATGAACCGGGGAACTTCCTACCACCTTTCCTGGTCGCCGGACGGCGCGTCGCTCTATGTGGCAGCCCCCTCCGGAACCACCGCCACCCGCGTCGTCGGACGGACGTACGTCATCCCGTTGCGGCCCGGACAAATGTTCCCCCCGATCCCCGCCGGCGGCTTCGGGTCGGCCGCGGACCTGGCCGCCCTTCCGGGCGTGCGCATCATCGAGTCCTTCGATGCCACGGCCGGAGCCGCGCCCGACACCTATGCCTTCTCCCGCTCGACGGTGCAGAGAAACTTGTACCGCATCCCGATTCCTTAATCTCGGAATTGCCGCTTCTCAGTACCCTCAACTTTCGGAGGCGTTTCTCTGCGTCTCTGCGCCTCTGCGTCAAAGCCCGCCCCTCGCCTCACGGAATCAACCGATACGCCGCAATCGACGACTCCGCCGCCACCCCGTTAATCGACTGCGTCCGGATCAACGCCTCGAAATAAGGCGGCGCCCCATCGCGCGCCCGCCCCGTAATCCGCCGGATCAAATCCTGAAACTGCGACTCGTTCCCCAGCAGCTCCACCGCCACCTCTGTCGCGCCCATCGACGTCCCTTGCAGAATGAGGACGCTGCTGTCGCGGTTGAGATTGGGCAGGAAGGCGATCGACCCATAGATGACCCGCGTCGTCGCGTCCAGCGCGCTCGGGAGGTACTTGCTCTCTTCCCCCTTCTGCGGCGCGCGATTCACGATGAACACACCGTGCGTCGCGCTGTCGTACTCGAACCGGAAGTCCAATTTCGGCTCATACAACTGCACCCACGGGTTCGACTGTTTGCTCCCCAGCAGAATCAAATTGCCCGACCCGACGTCCCGCATGCTCAAATCGCGCGCGAACCGCACTACCGTCCGCGTCGACTGCGCCTGCTTCAGCGCCGACAGTCGCGCCACACTGCTCACGTTTTCGAATCCGGTGTAATGCCGCTGGGCGATGTTCGGGAACAGCCGGTCGAGTCCCGAAGCCGCATTCAGCTTCGCCACGTGCTCAAAGTAGTCCGCCCCCAGATATTCGTCGAGCGTCAGGCTCCGCCCCGCCGCCTCCTGGACCATCGAGAAGATGTAGTCCGAAGCCACGATCGTCGTCGTCTGGCGGCTATCGAAGAGACGCGGCCAAAGCGAGTTGTCCACCGCCGGCCCCGCCAGTCTCGGCCGCGCGATCCATCCCGCCGCCAGGACCAGCACCGCCAATCCAACGCCCGACGCTACCCATAAACCCCGCCGCGATCGTGGCGCGGGCGCAAGCGCGGGGGAGGGAAGTTCGACCGCCGCCGGAGCGAAATGCGGCAGGTAGCTCCCCTTCGGGATACTCAGGACGATCGGCTCCTCCCGTCCCGCCGGGCTGTCGAAATACTCCGTCAGCTTGGTCCGCAGGAACCGCGCCTGCGACCGCACGATGTTGTCGTCTCCGGCGTGGTAATCCGTCGGACGCCCGAACACGTGGATCCCGATCTGTTGCTCCGTAACCTGATCGGCGTGGTCGAGCAGAGCGCAGCGCGTCACGTAAAGCAGGAACGTTTTGAGCCGGGCCGACCGGATGAACTGCGGGCTGGCCACGATCCTCTGCGCCAGTTGCCAATGCGGATGAGCTTCCAGCTCCCCCGTGTCGTCCACCGCAAGCCCTTGTTTCTGCACGCTTTTCACTTGTCTTTCACGGTGTCATGACACCGTGAAATCCCTTAAATCGGACCCGTTTGAATGGTTACTCTATCATAGTGATCCCATCCCAACGGTGACGCTCCCATGAACCGCCGCCAATTCCTCGTCTCGACCGGCACAGTCCTGGCCGTCTCGGCCGCCGAAGCCGGACCAGTCCCTCGCGACCTCCCCTTCCGCCAGATCCATCTCGACTTCCATACCGGTGAGCTGATCCCCGACGTCGGCGCCGAGTTCGACGCCCGCGAGTTCGTCTCCGTCCTCAAGCGCGCCCGCGTCAACTCGATCAACATCTTCGCCAAGTGCATGCACGGGTATGCCTACTACGACACGAAGATCGCCGTCCGGCACCCCGGGCTCAAGCGCGACCTCCTCGGCGAGATGCTCAACGAGCTCCGCCCCGCCGGCATCTCCGCCAACTACTACTACGGTCTGACCTGGGACGCCCTCGCCGCCAAAACCCACCCCGAGTGGCGCATACTCGACCGCGACGGCAAGCCGGTCATCTTCGGCGGCCGCAACTCCGGCGTCGAGTGGCAGCAGGTCTGCCTCAACTCCCCGTACCTCGACCAGGTCGTCCGCGAAAACGAGGAGATCCTCACCCGCTATCGCGCCGGCGGAGCCTGGTTCGATATCGCCTGGACCCCGCCCGCCGGTTGCTTCTGCCAGTGGTGCCGCGCCGAGCGCGCCCGCCTCGGCCTCGGCGATTCCCTCCCCGAAATCAAGCGCCACAACAAGATGGTGGCCAAACGCATGGAGGCCCGGCTCACCGCCCTAGTCCATAGTCATTGGCCTGAAGCATTGGTTTTCTACAATAGTCGCACCGTGCTCGGCATCCGCGACGAACTCGCCAACTTCTCCCACATCGAGATCGAGTCGCTACCCACCGGCGGCTGGGGCTACACCCACCTCCAGCACCGCGTCCGCGAGATGCGCACCCTCGGCAAGCAACTCGTCGGCATGAACGGCCGCTTCCACAAGTCATGGGGCGATTTCGGCGGCCTCAAGAATCAGGCCGCGCTCGATTACGAGTGCCTCAGCTTCCTCGCCAACGGCGCCCGCTGCTGTGTCGGCGACCAGTTGCATCCCCGCGGACGCCTCGACACCGCCACCTACGACCGCGTCGCCCGCATCTACGAGAAGGTCGAGGCTCTCGAGCCCTACTCCCGCGGAGCCCGCGCCGTCGCCGATATCGGCGTGATCTCCGCCGCCGTCAACACCCCCGAGACCACCTCCGGCCTCACCCTGATCGACACCGGCTTCACCAACATGCTCGTCGAGCTGCACCACCAGTTCGACGTGCTCGATCTCGAAAGCCGCTTCGCCGACTACAAGCTCCTCATCGTCCCCGACAACGTCCAGCCGACCCCCGCCCTCACCGCCAAACTCCGCGACTATCTCGCCGCCGGCGGAGCCCTCATCGCCAGCCACAAGAGCCTCCTCGACCCCGCGACCGGCCAGTTCGCCCTCCCCGAGCTCGGCGTCAAGTTCCTCGGCGAATCCAAATTCCGCGACGAGTATTTCTACCCCGCCGCAGGCGCGTTCCCCGGCCTTGCCGACTACGCCTACTTCCTCTACCAGCGCGGCGTCTCTATCGAAGCCCTCCCCGGAACCGAAGTTCTCGCCACCTACGCCCACCCCTACTTCGACCGCTCCCCCGAGCACTACAGCTCGCACGTCCAGACGCCGGTCGATAAGCGCACCACCGAGCCGCTCGTGGTCCGCCGCGGCAAGACCGCGTACATCGCCAATCCGTTCTTCACCTCCTACGCGGCTGACGGCTACGGCGTCTACAAAGACATCGTCGCGGCCCTGATCGCGAAGCTGCTCCCCGCGCCCGTCCTAACCACCAAAAACCTACCGTCGACCGCACAAGTCACCCTGCTCCGGCAGGACGACCGGTACGTGGCCCACCTTTTGTACTACCCCCTGACCCGCCGCGCCCCGAATATCGACGTCATCGAGGAGCCGGGCCTTCTGAAAGATGTTCAAATGAGCCTTCGCATTCCGCGGAGCCCCCGCCGGGTTCGCCTCGTGCCGAACGGCGCGGAGCTGCCCGTTCGCTACGCCGGCGGGTATGCGAGTTTCACCGTGCCTTTCGTGGAAGGGCACCAGGCAATCGCAGTCGACCTTGGATGAAGGAGAGTCGTATGAGGATCGGAAATCGTATCGCAATCGCCGCAGCGGCCCTGCTGCTCGCGTTTCAAGCCGCCGCACAGATCAATTCCGGTATGATCACCGGCGTCGTCACGGATCCGCAGAAGGCCGTCGTGCCGAATGCCAAAGTTCAGGTGCTCGAGGACAGCACGAAGTACTCGTACACCGCGACCACGAACGGCGACGGTGAGTTCACCGTTCCCTACCTCAAGGCCGGCGTCTACACCGTGACCGTCAACGCCTCCGGGTTCCCGGCGTTTCGCGTCACCGGCGTGACCGTCGCCGCCGGCGCCACCGTCCGCACCGACGTTCCGTTGCGCCTCTCCAACGTCTCCACGCAGATCGAAGTCACCGCCACCGCCGAGCAGTTGCAAACCGACAGCACGACCGTCGAGAATGCCGTCGGCCAGCGCGTCATCGATAACGTCGCCAACATCAACCAGAATCCGCTCTACTACGCCGCCCTCCTCGACGGCGTCGTGGGCCGCAGCGAGATGAGCGACTCCACCACGCCCCAGTCCTTCGGCATCGGCTACGACGGCCGGCGCACCCTCTCCGCCCTCAATGTCGACGGCGCCTCCACCTTCAGCTCCGCCATCCAACTCGACGGTCTCAGCGTCACCAGCGGCGCTTGGAACGAAGCCGCCGTCCTCCCCAATACCGACAGCCTCCAGGAAGTCCGCGTCGTCAACAGCAACTTCACCGCCGAGTTCGGCCGCGGCATGGGAGCCATCAAAATGGCCACCAAGAGCGGGACCAACGCCTTCCACGCCAGCGCCTACGACCGCGTCCGCAATGAGGCGTTCAACGCCAACACCTTCTCGAACAACACCAAGTCCATCGCGCGTGCCGCCTTCCGCGTGAACGATTTCGGCGGCACCATCGGCGGACGCATCATCAAGGACAAGCTCTTCTTCTTCACCAGCTATGAGCTGATGCGCCACAAGGACACGCCGCAGTGGCTGTGGACCGTCCCCACCGCCGCCGAGCGCACCGGCGATTTCAGCGCCACCCTCGTCTCCGGCACCAACGGCGCGCCGACTCCCGCCACCATCTACGACCCCAACAGCGTCACCCAGACCGGCACGACCGTCTGGACCCGCACCGCCTATCCCGGCGCCGTCATCCCCCGCCCCGATCCGGCCGGCCTCAAGATCATGAGCATCTGGCCGCTGCCCAACCGCACCCCGATCGACGCCTTCAACACCCAGAACTTCTTCACGCAGGCGACCCGCACTTTCGCCCGCTCCAGCAACAACAGCCGCATGGACTACCACAACGGCCGTCACTCCCTCTACGCCAGCGGCGGCGTTTCGATCGGCTCCATCAACACTCCGAGCCCGTTCGGCGTCGACAGCCAGTGGTTCGGCGCTGCCACGGCGATCGGCGGCGCGGGTGGCGCGGCCGGACCCCGGCAGGTCTCCGACGACAACCCTTACGTCCAGCTCGGCGACACCGTGATCCTCAGCCCGACCCTCGTCCTCGACATCCGCGCCGGAGCCAATCGCATCCACAGCAACTATCTCTCGTACCCGCCCCAGCGCTTCACCACCGCCGACTATGACGCTCTCGGCATTCCGCGCAGCGTTCAGGCCGTCATGCCGGACCCCGGCGCCGCCCCCGACATCCAGTCGCCCGGCCGCTACTCCAACTCGATGTTCACGCAGTACAACAGCAAGCACGAGCGGCAGACGAACAGCCAGGTGAACGGCACCATCACCAAGTTGCGCGCCAAATGGTCGTTTAAATCCGGCGCCGAGTATCGCGTCTACCAGGGCAACTACACCGACTATCAGTTCGCCGCCGCCCAGTACACGGGGACCTCGCCCGGCAGTTTCACGGTCCAGAACATCACCGCCACCGGCGGCTCCACCAACAACAACGCCATCAATCAGCAGGGTTTCAGCGGCGCGACCCTTCTCACCGGCATGGGCGGCTGGTTGGTCCCGCCGAGCCCTTCCGTCCGTCCGGCGCTTACCGCCAAGTACCTCGGCTTCTTCAGCCAGAACGACTGGCGCGCCACTTCCCGCCTCACCATCAACATCGGTGTTCGCTGGGAGCTCCAGCCCGGTCCCACCGACCGCTTCAATCGCTCCAGCGCCCTCGACCTCACCACGCCGAGCCCCTTCGCCGCGCCCAACAGCCCCATCGGCCAGTACCTCGGCAAGGTCGTTTTCCCCGGCAACGGCGGCCTCTCCCGCAACCTCTGGGGCACGGACTATTCCGATATCGGACCGCGCATCGGCGCCGCCTATCGCCTCGGCAATGACTGGGTCATCCGCGGCGGCTACGGCATGGCCTACGGAGCCAATAACACCGGCTGGTATGACGGCCCGTTCAACTACAATATGAGCGCCTTCACCCCCGGCACGCAGTTACAGGTCTACGGCGCCACCCCCAACGGCACGCCCGTCGGCACGTTCTCCAATCCCGCCGCCAGCCCGGTCATCGTGCCCCCGGGCGCGAATTCCTCCGCCGCCCAGTTGTACGGCACCAGCGGAGTCTTCTTCAACACCAACAGCGAGCGTCCCGGCCGCGTCCATATGTGGAATCTCTTCATCGAGCGCCAATTTGGCCGTAACTGGTTCGTCTCCGCCGGTTACTCCGGGAACCACGGCACGCGCCTCTTCCAGGCCCGCACGCCCGTCCAGAACAACCAATTCGTGCCCGCCAGCGTCACCTCCGCCTGCCGCCAGACTTATATCGACACCAACGCGAGCAACAACCCCTGCACCGCCAACGTGCCGAATCCCCTGCAGCCCGCGGGTTCGCCGCTCCTGCCCTTCGTCGGGACCATTGCCCAGGCCAGCATCCCAATGATCGACACCTACTACCCCTATCTCGCGCTCCTCGGCGACAGCATCCAGCGCGATCAGGGCATGTCCGACTACAACTCGCTCAAGGTCCGCGTCCGCCATTCCTTCTCGCACGGCCTGCAAATCGACGGCAACTACACCTGGTCGAAATCGCTCGACACCGGCTACACCGAGCTGCAGGACCTCCAGGGCTTCTCCGATAACGTCGGCAGCGGCGCAGGCGGCTCTAACGGCGTTCTCGACCTCAAGAACTGGTCCAACAACCGCAAGCTCTCCTACACCGACGTCCCGCACCGCGTCGTCCTCACCGCCACCTACGAGCTGCCCTTCGGCAAGGGGCGCATGCTCGCCATGTCGAATAAAGCCGCGCGAGCCGCTCTCGGCGGCTGGCGCGTCGCCTCCGTCTTCTCGTGGCAGCGCGGTTATCCTCTCTCGCCCACCGGCGCCAACGGCAATTCGCTCGATAACCGTCCCAACCGCAATCCCAACGAGCCGCTCGTCCTGCCCGAGACCTATCAGAAGTGGTACGACGGCAAGACCCCCGTCACGCTCCCCGACGGCCGCATCTACACGCCCTGCGCCCAGTGCTTCCTGAAGTACAACCCGGACGCCTTCTTCGGCCAGACCCTGACCACCGCCAACGGCGGCCACCAGACCGACCTCTACTGGGTCGGCAATGCCGCCATCGATTACGGCGACATGCGCGGCCCCGGCCGCAGCAACTTCGACTTCACGCTCACGCGCGATTTCAAGGTCGCCGAGAAGTACACCGTCTCGTTCATGGCGAACGTCACCAACGCGCTCAACCACACCCAGTTCCGCACCGGGTCCTTCAATATGGGTCTCGGCGGAATCCAGGTCACGGACGTCCCCGCCCAAGGCCTGCTGGCCGGCTTCGGACAATCCGCCGCCACCTTCGGAACGCACAACCTCAATACCTTCGACCCGCGCCAGATGATCATGGAAATGCGGGTTCGCTTCTGAGGTTCATTCGATGAAGAAGCGTATAGCGGCGGCCGCGGTACTGGCCGCCGCTTTCGCCGTCTGGGCCCAGCTCGGACCGCGCAAGCTCCCCGGTCCCACTCCCAGCGGCTATCTCCTCCCCAATGGCTGGCGGCTCTCCCCCGCCGGCCGTCAGGTCGAGCTCGGCGGCCTGCCGCTGCGACTCACCGCCGTTCCCAACTCCCCCTACGTCATCGCGACCAGCAATGGTTACGGCGCGCATTTCCTCGCCGTCATCGACGCTGCCGCCGAGCGCGTCGTCGAGAAGGTCCCAATCCAGGAAGCCTGGATGGGCCTCGCCGTCGACGCCGCCGGCCAAACGGTCTACGCCTCCGCCGGTGGACAGGACCGCGTCCTCGTCTACCGCTTCGCCGCCGGCCATCTCACCCCGCAGGACGACATCCCGCTCGAAGCCGGGACCTTCCCCGCCGGTCTCGCGCTCGACGCCAAACATCTCTACGTCACCGCCAACGGCTCCAACGCCCTGAAAATCGTCGACCTCGCCACCCGCAAAGTCACCGCGACCATCCCCGTCGGCGTCAAACCCTACGCCTGCGCCGTGTCGCGCGATGGGCGCCGCGCCTGGGTCACCAACTGGGGCCAGGACTCCGTCGCCGCCATCGACCTCGGCGAGAAGACCGTCTACCGCACCATCCCCGTCCGCGAGAAGCCCAACGACCTCCTCCTCGACGCCGCCGGCGAGCGCCTCTTCGTCGCCAACGGCAATCGCAACACCGTCTCCGTCATCGATGTCGCCGAAGGACGCGCGGTCGAAGAGATCGACGTCGGCCTGCTCCCCAAGGCCCCGCCCGGCACCACGCCGAACGCCCTCGCGCTCGCCGGCAACACCCTCTACGTCGCCAACGCCGACAACAACTCGCTCGCCGTCGTCGACGTCTCGAAGCCCGGCCACAGCGCCGCCAAGGGCTTCATCCCGACCGGCTGGTATCCGACCGCTATCGCGATCTCCGCCGGCAAGCTGATCGTCGCCAACGGCAAGGGCACTGCGAGCGAGTCGAACGCCACCCGCTGGAACGGCCGCAAATCCCTCCGCGACAATCCCGGCTACGTCGGCAATCTCCTGCCCGGCAGCCTCTCCTTCATCGATCCGCCCGACGCCGCTACCCTCGCGCACGACTCCGAATCCGTCTACCGCAACTCGCCGCTGCGCACGCCCCCGCCCACCGCGCCCGCGCCGTTCGCCCTCGGCAAAGCCTGCCCCATCCAGTACGTCTTCTACATCATCAAGGAGAATCGCACCTACGATTCGATCCTCGGCGACATGCGCGAAGGCAACGGCGACCCGCAATACTGCCTGTTCCCCGAGCGCGTCACACCCAACCACCACGCCCTCGCCCGCGACTTCGTCCTCCTCGACAACCTCTATCACGACGCGGAAGTCTCCGCCGACGGCCATCACTGGGTGACCAGCGCGTACGCCACCGACTACGTCGAGAAGTTCTGGCCCGCGATGTACGGAGGCAAAGGCGCGCGCGCCCGCCTCGACCTCCACGACGATCCCGTCGCCTTCTCCGCCGCCGGTTTCCTCTGGGACCTCTGCGCCCGCGCCGGCCTCTCGTACCGTTCCTACGGCGAAGGTGCGCGCATTCGATTCTCTCCACCGGGCCACGTCCACGCGGTCACGCCCTCGCTCGAAGGCCACGTCCATCCCACCTATTACGGAGCCGACGGCATTCAGCAGATGGGCGACCGCCGCCGCTTCGAACTATGGGAACAGGAATTCCGCACGGGCCAAATGCCGAGGTTCACGGTGATGTCGCTGCCGGGCGACCATCTCGTAGGCACGAAGGTCGGGATGCAGACGCCGAACGCCATGATGGCCGAGAACGACCTGATCGTCGGCCGCATCGTCGACACCCTCAGCCACAGCCGCTTCTGGAAACAGATGGCGATCTTCGTCGTCGAAGACGACACGCAGGACGGACCCGACCACGTCGACGTCCACAGAGCCCCGGTCTTCCTGGCCAGCCCCTACGTCCGCCGCGGCGCCGTAGACAGCACGATGTACTCGTCCTCGAGCGTCCTCCGCACGATGGAGCTGATCCTGGGACTCCCCCCGATGACGCAATACGACAGCGCCGCCTCGCCGATGTGGTCCGCCTTCCAACCGCACCCGGACCTCCGCCCCTACACCGCCCGCCCCGCGAACGTGAACATCGATGAGAAGAACGTAGCGACCGCCTACGGAGCGGAACGCTCCGCCGAAATGCTCCTAGACGTAGCGGACTCCGAAGACGACCGAGAATACAGCGAGCTTATCTGGAAAGCCATCCGAGGCCCCGCCTCCCCGCTCCCCCCAAGAAAAGTCGCCGCCTTCGTAGACGACCGCAAATAGTTTTGTATCAGGGCACGACTTGAGTCGTGCCGCTGGAGTTTGGACCTTTCACTCAGGTCTGAGGGTTCGGTGGGGCAGGCGGTTTCGCCTGCCAGCCTGGACACTTCACTCAGGTCTGGAGGTTCGGTGGGGCAGGCGGTTTCGCCTGCCAGCCTGCACTGGACCAAGGCCACCGTTCCGCCGAGGGCACTAGTCCTGCCGAAACAGGATTCTGTTCGATGTATTCAATCGTGCGGCTAATCTGGTCCGATCTGCGCAGATAGTGGTCGTACGACTCATCTTGCCAAAACGGTTGCCCGGTTCTGTCCAGAATGCGATTAGCTGCTCTGGCGGAGGAGCCCTTGACCCAGCGCATGATTTTGGAAACAGGCACGAGAGGAAGAATCAGGAGGTGGACATGGTTGGGCATCACCACCCAAGCAATCAGTTCGTAAAAATGTCGCTCGCAGTCGCCGACGATCAGTGTTTCGGCAACGAATTCGGCAATCCTCGGCTCCTGCAACCAGCGGAAGCCCTGCGCGCTTTGATGAAGGAGACGATCATGGACAAGGAATGCATGACCAGGCGTCAGGCGTTCAGACAGCTCCGCCTTCGCCGGCAGCGAACCCCACAGGCGCCACGTGAGGAACAGGTAAGCGCCATCTGGATGGAAATGCGGTAGTCTCCGTCGGTATTCCGGCATTTGGCAGGCCGGCAGGCGAAACCGCCTGCCCCACCGAATACAGTGGCCGTCCAGCCCGAAAATCTCAGGAAAACAAACCCTACCCCATCCCCGCCAGAGCCTCCGCGACCGTCCCCCGCACCTGCAGCACCCGATCCAGCCCGCACATCGTGAACACCGCCGCGACATTCGCCGTCAAATTCGTGACCGCGAACACCCCGCCCTTCTGTGACAGCACCTTCGCCGGCGCGATCAGCTCCCGTATCCCCGCGCTGCTGATATATTGCAGCTCCGCGAAGTCCACCACGACCCGCGTATCCCCGCCGTCGATCACTTCCTGCAATTGCTTCCCGAACTGCGCCGCCGTCACCGCGTCCAGCCGCCCGCCCGCCGCGACCACTACCGCGTTCTCCTGCCGTGTCACTTGAATCGTCATCTTAAACTCCCGCGGCCGCTGTCTTCGCTTGCTTCAACTGCAGTCTCAAAACCCCGCCCTCGTATTGCGCGTTCTCCGTCAGATTCCCCACGATCATCAGGCTCAGCTCGTGCGCCTCGTCCTGGCTCTCCAGCACATTGCCGAATTCCGCCGCCGACTCGCACACCACTTCCAGCCGCCCCGACTTCTCCGAAAAATCGATCGTCAGCTCCAAACTCGTCTTCGACAACCTTGGACCGTACAACCCGATCAGCTCTTCCATCAACAGCAGCAGATCGTGCCGCGCCGCCTTCGACAACACCTGCTTCTCGCAGAACGCCTCGATCTCCCCGTTCATCGCGTACAAGTCGAAGTCCGGCGACGCGATCCGATAGTGAAACGACCGTATCCGCTGGATGAACGCCTTCGTCCGCGCCTTCTGCGGATTGCCGAAGATCTGCTCCGGCGTCCCCTCTTCGTAGATCAGCCCTTCGTCCATGTAGAAGACCCGCGTCGACACGTCGCGCGCGAAATCCATCTCGTGCGTCACGATCGCCATCGTCATCCCGTCGCGCGCCAGCCGCCGGATCACCGACAGCACCTCGCTCACCATCGTCGGATCCAGCGCCGACGTCGGCTCGTCGAACAGGATGATCTCCGGGTCCATCGCCAGGCAGCGCGCGATCGCCACCCGCTGCTTCTGTCCGCCCGACAATTCGTCCGGGTACGCGTGCGCCTTCTCCGCCAGCCCGACCAGCTTCAACAGCTCCTTCGACTTCTCCGCCGCCGCTGTCTTGCTCATCCCGCGCAGCTTCACCGGCCCGAGCATCAGGTTTTCCAGCACCGACAGATGTGAGAACAGGTTGAACCCCTGGAACACCATGTTCATCCGCTGCCGCACCTCGGAGACGTTCGTCTTCTTATCGAGGATGTTGAGCCCGTCGATGTGAATCGACCCGCCCGTCGGCTGTTCGAGCAGATTCAAGCACCGCAGGAACGTGCTCTTCCCCGTTCCCGACGGGCCGATGATCGACACCACCTCGCCCTTCTGAATCTCCGCCGAGATGTCCTTCAAAACCGTCAGCTCTCCAAACGATTTCGAGAGATGTTCCACTTTGATCATGCGAGTTGGGCCTTTCGACGACGATACTTCGGATCGGTGACTCGTTCCAGATGTTCCAGCGACTGCATCAGCACCCACGAGATGGCGAAGTACAGAATCGCCACCATGATCAGCGGGAAGAACGCGTCGAACGTCCGGCTGCGCACGATGTCGCTCGCCTTCGTCAGGTCCTGCACCGCGATGTACCCGACGATCGACGTCATCTTCACCAGCGAGATGAACTCGCCCTTATATACCGGCAGAATCCGCCGCACCGTCTGCGGCAGCACCACGTACAAAAACGTCTGCACGCGCGAGAATCCCATCGCGATCCCCGCCTCGCTCTGCCCCGCGTCGATGCCCTCGATCCCGGTGCGGAAGATCTCCGACACGTACGCGCCGAAGTTCATCCCGAACGCGATCACCGCCACCAGCACCGGCGAAATGTTGACCGACGCGAACACCACGTAGAAGATCAGCATCAGCAGCACCAGCACCGGCGTCCCGCGCACGATGCTGATGTACAGCTTCGCCGGCCCTGAGAGCAGCGGCGAGCGCGACATCCGCATGAAACACACGATCGCGCCCATCAACGTCCCGAACACCGTCGAGAAGATCGAGATCATCACCGTCGTCTTCAGCCCGTCCCAGATCAGCAGGTAGCGACGCTCCTCGATGATGTTGCTCCGGAAACTGTTCGCCACCGACGCGAAGAACCCCGTCGGCTTATGCCCGCCCGCAGTCTGCGTCGCGAACGCGGCGATGTTGCTCTTCAGCGCGAACACCCGCGTCTGTTCTTCGTAATAAGGGTTCGAGAAATTGATCAGCTTCTGCCGCTCCGGCGTGATGAAGATCGACGCCGAAATCAGGTCCACCTTCCCCGACGCCACCGACGCCACCAGCCCCCCGAACTCCATGTCCGAGAACTTCACGTCCTTCCCGATGAACGCCGCGAACCGTCGCACCATCTCGATATCCAGCCCGAGCATCACGTTGTCTTTGACGAACGTGAACGGCGGACCCGACGTGCTCACTCCCGCCACGATCGTGCCATTCGTCGGCGTCTTCGGAAGCTCCGGCATCCGGTCTTCCCGCTTCGTGATCCACCGGTCGATCATGCCCGCGTACACGCCGTTCTGCTTGATCTCCGCCAGGAAGCGATTGAAGTCCGCCGTCAACTGCGCCGACTTCTTGCTGAACCCGACCCCCACCGGCGAGTTGAACAACGACCCGCCCAGCATCCCCAGCGACGGATCGTCGCGCAGGATGTCCTGCAGCTCTTCCTGGTCGTACAGCGCCGCGTCGATCTTGCCCGTCTTCACCGCCAGCGCGATGTCCGCCGCCGTGTGGAACTGCGAGATCTTCGCCTGCGGATAGTTCTTATTGGCGTACACATCGTGCGCCGACCCCAGCAGCACGCCGATCCTCTTGTCCGCGATCTCGCCCGTCGACGCCAACTTCAGCCCCGTCGGAGCCGCCGCTTCCTGCCCGCCCTTCCGCACCAGCATGTACTGCGCGTTGTCGAAATACGACTGCGAGAACGCGATCACCTTCGCCCGCTCCGCCGTCTGCGTCAGCCCGGAGATGATCATATCGACCTTCCCCGATTGCAGCGCCGGAATCAGCGCCATGAACTTCATGTTCGAAAACACAATCGGCCGGTGCAGTTTCTCCGCGATGATCCGCGAAAGTTCGCCGTCATGCCCCGTGATCCGCCCGTCTTTGTCGACGAAATTCATCGGCTCGCGCGTCGCGCTCATCCCGATGCGCAGCGGCACGCCCTCGGTCGGGACGTTGTGCGTCGGTTCGTTGTACGGGCTGAGGTCCTGCTTGAACCAGCGCTTCTTTAGCGCATCGAGCGTCCCGTCGTTCCGTAGTTCGGTGATGATCCGATTCACGGCCGCCAGATTCTCGTCGTCGCCCTTCCGGAGCGCCACCGACGTCGGCTCGCGATCCAAAGGTTCGTCGAGCAGCATCAGGTCGGGATTCTTCTTCGCCACATGGAAGCACGTCGGAAACGACGTGATCAGCGCCTCGATCTGCCCCGCCTTCAGCGCCCCGACCCCGTCCATCACATCGTCGAAGCTCTTGATCTCCGCCTGCGTGTACCGGGCTCTCGCGATCTGCTCCCCGGTCGTCCCCGTCATCACCGCGATCTTGGCGTGCTTCGCGTCATCCAGAGTTCGAATGACATCTTGCTTCTTCCGGCAACCGCAGAACAAGGCCAGGCATAACGTGGAAATTACCGCAAGCAATCGTGTATGGGTCATCGGGGTCCGTCGCTGAGGGCTCTTTGGGCTCCCGCTATTGTAAACCTCAAACCCCGCCCCGATGGGGTCCGGCCTAGTACTGATAGGATCAGGTCTGTGGGTTCGGTGGGGCAGGCGGTTTCGCCTGCCGGCCGGCTTTTAGCCGAGCCATTCTCCGAGGTATCTTGAAATGACGCATGACTACCGAGGAACTGAATAGCCAGGTATTCGCCGCCTGTCTCCACGACACCTTCACCCTCTTCGGACCCGAAGGTGAACCGTGGCCGGTCGAACTGATCGACGTAAGCGACTTGCCGAGCCGCCCCGGCAACGAGCAGTTCTCCGTCCTCTTCCGCGAGCTCGAAGGACGCCGCGCCGGGCAGGGCACCTACACGCTCGAACACCAGCGCCTCGGACGCATCGAGCTCTTCCTCGTGCCGATCGATGCAGGAAAAGGAGTCATCGCCCTCGAAGCTGCCTTCAATCGCTTCGTCCCCACGCCGGGACCCCAGGCGTGACCGTTACGTTGCGCGACGTTGTCTCCGAAGACGGCCCGCTGCTCCTCGCCCTCTACGCCTCGACCCGCGAAGCCGAAATGGCGATGGTCCCATGGGCTCCGGACGAGAAGCGCGCCTTCGTCGAGATGCAGTTCACCGCTCAGCAGCGATCCTACGCCGCATCCTATCCGGCCGGGGAGCACCGCATCGTCAGCGTCGACGGCCACGGGGTCGGCCGCATCTACCTCAACCGCACCGAGGAGCGCCTGCACATCCTGGACCTGACGATTGCACCCCAGCATCGCAGCCAAGGCATAGGCTCGAACGTCCTTGCCGGACTACTCGCCGAAGCGGACGCGCACGGCAAGCCGGTCACCATCTACGTGGAAAGCTTCAACCCCTCCCGCCGCCTCTTCGAACGCCTGGGCTTCGAAGTGGCCGCGGAAGACGGCCACCAACTCCTCCTAAGACGCACAGCCCAATCAGAGCCGCGACTGTAAAGGAGCGGTTGCCGGCGAACCGTCAACGCCTCGGGCGCAGCAGTTTATCGCCTGAAGCGTTCTCTGCGTCTCCGCGTCTCTGCGTCAAAGCGGAACGCGGAAAGCGCTCCCGCCCTCTACTACCGCACGATCCGATTGAAGATCGCCGTGTACCCGTTCTCTCCCGCGGGCGTAAGAAACAACGGAAACCTCCCCAGCGACGCATGCTCCACGACATACGTGTTCTGTGTCAACCCCGCTCCCGGACCCACAAACCGCAGCGCAAACGCATCCACCTTCGTCGCCGGACCCTTCGGACGGAACCGCGCCGGCACGTTGCTGTAATCGCCTGCCGGAGCCGACCCATCCTCAATCGCCACCAGCCGCAACCAGGACGTGGAACCCTCCGTCCGCACCCCGAATGACGACCCCACGTGCGGAGCGAACTCCGCGCGCGAGAGAAGCGCGAGCCGGCGGTTGCCCGCTTCGCCTTCCCCGTCCGCCGCGAAAACCTCCGGGACAGCCGCTGCCGCCAGGCACGCCTGACCCATCTGGAACAGCCTCCGACGCGAGATCTTCATGGCACTCTCCTCTGCGCGTTTTGTGGCTTCCCGCGCAGTTGTGCTATTATCCTCGACCAAGTGGGGCGAGTCAATAAACGCCCCCAGGAGGAGCGAATGGCCTCACCGTACATTGGGGAGATACGGATGTTTGCCGGGAATTTTGCGCCCGTAGGCTGGGCGTTTTGCGATGGCGCCCTACAACCGATCTCCGAGAACTTAGCCCTGTTTAATCTCCTCGGAACCACGTATGGCGGCGATGGCGTGACTACCTTCGCCCTGCCCGATCTGCGCAGCCGCGTCCCGGTTCACGCGGGCACGCTCTCAGGAACCCCCTACACTCTCGGCGAGAAGGCCGGCGTCGAGTCGGTCACGCTCACCACCAATCAGATCCCCAACCATTCCCACGCTCCCCAGGCACAATCCGGCGCCGGGACTCAGTCGAATCCCCAGGGCAACGTGTGGGCGGCATCCTCGCTCGATCAGTATTCGGCCTCCGCGCCCAGCGTTCCCATGGCCGCAACCGCCCTCGCCAGCGTCGGCGGAAGCCAGCCTCACGACAACATGGTTCCGTTCACCTGCGTCTCGTTCATCATTGCGCTGTTCGGTGTTTTCCCGCCGCAAAACTAAGGACATTTATGGCCGACCCATTTCTTGGCGAGATCAAGATCGTCGCTTTCACTTTCCCGCAAAAGGGCTTTGCGTTCTGCAACGGACAGATTCTGTCGATCCAGCAAAACCAGGCCTTGTTCGCGCTGTTCGGCACGTTCTACGGCGGCAACGGCACGACCACTTTCGCGCTCCCGAACCTCCAGGGCCGCGTGCCGGTGCATTTCGGCGGCGGGTTCGTCCAAGGTCAGACCGGCGGCGAAGAGTCCCACACTGTGAACATCAGCGAGATGCCCGCGCATTCGCATGCTGCGGCCGCCAGTTCGCTGGCCGCTAACGCCACCTCCGTCGCCGGAAATACGTGGGGCGCCGTCGGCGTCAACCCGTACCATCCGACGCCCAACACCACGTTGAACGCGGCGGCAGTCAGTTCCATCGGCGGCAGCCAACCGCATGAGAATCGCTCGCCCTTTCTCGTGCTCAACTTTGTGGTTGCGCTGGTCGGCCTTTTCCCGAGCCAGAACTAAGCGAGAGGACATCCATGGCAGATCCATTTGTTGGCGAAATCCGAATCGTTGGCTTCAACTTTGCCCCGAAATCGTGGGCCTTCTGCAACGGTCAAATATTGCCGATTTCGCAGAACACGGCGCTCTTCTCCCTCCTTGGAACGAACTATGGCGGGAACGGCACCAGCACGTTCGCCCTTCCGAATTTGCAGGGGGGGACGGTCATGCACCCAGGCTCGGGTCCCGGCTTGTCGCAGCGCTTCCTCGGCGAGACCGGCGGCTCCCCCACCGTTACCTTGCTCACTTCGCAGCTCCCGAATCACACCCACACCGTTCAAGGCGCCGCCTCCGGAGGACTCTCCGCGCCTGCCAATACCGAGACTTGGGGCTCCGCGCTCCGTGGGCGTCCGGCGGCCTACGCCACCGCGTCTAGCGGATCCATGAGCGCCGCCGCCATCGCCACTGCCGGGGCGAGCGCAGCACACAACAACATGCCGCCGTTTTTGGTCCTGAATTTCATCATCTCCCTGGTAGGCGTTTTTCCGTCGCGCTAACCGACTGTACGAAATATACCGAAACGGGGAATACCCTTAACTACAGGCAATAAAGGCGGTTGGGTCCGACCTGTTGGCTGTGGTACAGTTTCTGAACTGTGCATTTCTGTGCAGTCGGAGACGTATGAGAAGAGCCGCCGCAGTCGCTGTTCCGGGTATCATCGCAATCCTCGCCTGGCAGTCTTTCCATAGCGTTCCACGCTCCCACGTGCGCGCTTCCGCCGATCCGACGATCTATCTCGAATCCGCCCGCCGCGTCACCGCCTCCTTCGAAGGCGCCGGACCGCTCGCCGCCGATCTCACCGCCGGCCGCGCCACCGCCCTCGCGATGACTGTCGCCGACGTCGATGGCGACGGCATCGCCGACGTCGTCGCCGCCTATGCCGCCCCCAGCGGCGGCGCGCTCGCCATTTATCCCGGCAATCTCGACGCGTTCTCTCCCCAAACGCAGGCATCCTTCGACGGCATCGCCCACAACCGTTTCCCCTCTCCCGTGATGCCGACCGCGCGCACCGTCGCCACTCCCGCGCGCCCCGACTTCGTGGTCACCGGCGACTTCAGCGGCAACGGCCGCACCGAGATCGCGATCGCCGCCGCCGGCGACAACGCCGTTCATATCCTCTCCCGCGGCGACGATGGCGAATGGCGCGAGCGCGAATCCGTGCCCGTCGCGGGCGCCATCACCGCCATCGCCGCCGAGCAACTCGATCCGCGCCACACCGGTGCCCAGCTCCTCGCCGGCATTCGCGATGCCCGCGGCTCCAAACTCTCCGTCTTCACTCCCTCCGACGCCGGCATGCGCGCCGTCGAAACGCTCGACCTCCCTGGCGATGCCACCAGCGTTCAGTTCGCCGATCTCGACGCCGACGGCGCCTCCGACGCCGCCATCGTCGCCGGCGACCGCCTTCTCCTCCTCCACGGCGCCGACTTCGGCGCGGTCCTCGATGGCGGCATGCCGCAGTCCCTCGAGTTCGTCACCACATCCTACGGCGTGAAGCAGCTCGCCATCGGCAACTTCATCTTCGACCGCTCCCCCCGCCTCCAAATCGCCGCCGTCTCCACCGATGGCGCCGTCCACATCCTCACGCATCAAACCTTCGACGGCCGCGGCTTGACCCCCGCCGAAATGCTCCAGCGCCGCCAGACCTCGCGCGCCAAAACTCCCGCCGCGCGGCCTGCCCGCGGACGCCGCGAGTCCTGGAAAGAAATCGAAAACTACACCGGCATCGCGACCAGCGGCGCCACGAAGGTCGTCCGCGCCCGCATCACCGGTAACGCGATGGATGACGTCATGGCCCTCAACCCCGGCTCCGACACCCTCGCCGTCATCGCCCATCCCAATCAGAATGACGACGGCACGATGCCCGCCGGCGTCGTGCTCAGCCGCCACGAAGCCCTCGCCGGCTTGGCCGCTGCCGTTTCGACCCGCGTCAATGTCGACGCCCGCCCGGGCGTCCTCCTCCTCCGCAACGACGGCTCGCAGCTCAACGTAATGATGCCGCTGCCGGACCCGACCTTCGTCGTGAATACGACGTTAGATTTGATCAGCCCGAACGCCTGCGGGAACGCGGTTGCCGGACAGTGCAGTTTGCGGGAAGCCATCATCGAGGCGAATGCCGCGCCCGGAGCCGACACCATTACGCTCCCGGCGGGAACCTACACGCTCACCATCGCGGGCAGAAACGAGAACGCGGCGGCAACGGGCGACCTCGACATCACCAATCCCGTCACCATCGTGGGCGCCGGTTCAGGCACTACGATCATTCAGGCCGGTACCAACGCCACCAACGGCATCGACAAGGTCCTCTCCATCAATCCCACCTTCGGCGCCTCCTTTGACGCCAGCATCTCCGGCGTTACGATCCGATTCGGCCACAACACCTCGCCCATCACCGGCGACGGCTTTGGCGGCGGCTTCGATTACGACTCCGGCACCGGCGGCACCGGCGTCCTCTCGTTGACCGACGTCATCGTCACGCAGAACTCGACCGCGGATGGCGACGGCGGTGGCATGGCCATTTTCAATGCAGGCGGCGGCGCCTCCGGCGTCGCCAACCTCAACAACGTCACGGTCTCCAATAACGTCGCGCAGGAGTCCTTGACCGGCGGGTCGGGCCTCGGCGGCGGAATTCTCGTAGGCGGCGGGGCCCACATCATAGTGACCGGCGGATCGATCTCGTCCAACCAGGCCATCCAGAACAACGTCCCTCCCGGACAAGGCGGCGGCGTCTTTATTTTCGGACCCGGTCCGGCCGCGCGGTCCGCTTTCCACGGCGTGACCATTCAGTCGAACCAGGCTGCGGGACTGGGCGGCGGCATCTACAGCACCGCCGGCATCATCGTCGATAACAATGGTGCGACCGGCAGCAACATCTCGAACAATACGGCGACGGACGGCGCGGGCATCTGGTTCAACGCCGAAAACGAAACCACCACCATCACCAAATCCAGTTTCTTCTCCAACGCGGCGACGGGCCGCGGCGGCGCCATCGAAGTCTCCAGCTCGTCGACCGCGGCTGTGTTTGCGCAATTTAATCGTTTCGCCAGCAACTCCGCCCCGACCGGCAGCAATCTCGACAATGTCGCCGGCTCCGTCGCCGCGCAGTTCAACTGGTGGGGCACCAACACCCCGGCGACCACCATCAACGGAACCGTCAACTTCACGCCGTGGCTGAAGCTCACCCACACCGCGAACCCGCTCTACATCGCCTTGAATGGCACGAGCACCCTGACCGCCAGCTTCCTCACCGATAGCAGCGGCGGCGCTGTCGCCGTCGGCAATCTCGACCGCCTGATCGGCGCCACCATCACCTTCAACAACGCCCAGAAGGGAAATCTCTCGGCCGCCGCTACGACGATCCAGGCCTCGGGAACGGCGACCGCGACTTTTACCGGAACTGCGAATGGAGTCGGAGGAGCCGACGCCACCGTCGACAACGCCACCGTCACCGCCACCGTGAATATCGTCCAGCCGCCGACCCTCACCAAGAGCTTCGGCGCCGCCCACGTCGCCTTGACCGGCTCTCCCAACGTCACATTGTCCTTCACGCTAACGAACCCCAATGCGTCATTCGACTTCGGGAACACCATGTCCTTCAGCGATACGTTCCCGGCAGGGCTCGTCGTGGGATCGGGGCCGAACATCGTTTCCAACACCTGCAGCGGTGTCGCAACTGCGCCTATTGGGTCGAACACGTTCTCATTGAGCAACAACTTCCTCAACGCGGGCCTGAGCTGCACAGTCGTGATCAACGTCAAGGGTACGTCGGACGGCGTTAAGAACAACACCACCGGCGGCCCCACTGGGCAGGTGTTCGGCGATCCGAACAACACCCACTTCACCGGCGCGACTGCGTCCGCCTCCATCACCGTCGCCGACCCGCCGACCACCGCAATGGCGTTCGGAGCGCCGTCGATTACTGCCAACGGCACGACCAGCCTGACAATCACCCTCTCCAGCACCAATCCCACCTTCGACCTCACCGGCGTTTCGTTCACCGATTCGCTGCCGGCCGGTTTGATCGTGGCGACCCCCGGTAACCCGAGCACCACCTGCGCCGGCGGAACCGTGACCGCGACCGACGGGTCCGGCACTGTGTCGTTGAGCGGAGCCACGCTCACGCACGCAGCCAGTTGTACGGTCACGGTAACCGTCAAGGGCACGAGCGCCGGCGTCAAGAACAACAGCACCACCACCAGTTCCACCGAGGCCGGCGCGGGTAACACCGGCAGCGCGTCCGTCACCGTCGTCGGTCCGCCGACTCTGACCAAAGGGTTCGACGCGGTCTCGATCCCCTTGAACGGCTCCACGACGTTGAGCTTCACCGTCACCAATCCCAATACGTCGACCCTCAACGGTGTCGGCTTCAGCGACACGTTGCCCGCCGGCCTCGTGATCAACACGCCCAACGGCCTGACCGGCACATGCGGCGGCGGCACGATCACCGCTACCCAGGCGACCAGTGTCGTCTCCCTCAGCGGTGCGACCCTTGCCGGCTCCGCGAGCTGCACGTTCAGCGTGAGCGTCACCGGAACCACGGCCGGCTCGAAGGTCAACACCACCGGCGCCGTCACCTCGACGGAAGGTGGCTCCGGCGCCACGGCGACCGCCACCCTGAAGGTCGAAGCGCCGCCGAGCGTTGCGATCGCATTCAACCCGACGTCCATTGCCGCGGGCGCAACCTCCACCCTGACCGTCACGATCACGAATCCGGCGGCAAACGTCGATGCGCTGACCGGCGTCGGACTTACAGACGTCTTCCCGGGGGGCATGTCCGTGGCGAGCCCGACCGGCCTCACGAATTCGTGCGGCGGAACGGTTGCTGGGGGGACCTTCTTGGCCAACGACGTTGCAGTGTCCAACGCGACGATCGCAGCGGGCGCCCAGTGCACCATCAGTGTCAACGTGCAAGTTATAGGCACCGGGCAGTTCACCAATGTGACCAACAATGCCTTCTCCACCAACGGTGGAAGCGGCAACCAAGCCTCCGCAACCTTGACCGTCGGAACGCCCGCGTCCATCTCGGCGTCCTTCGGCGCCGCCACGATTCCGGTGGGCGGATCGACCTCGCTGAGTTTCACGATCAACAATCCCGCGGGCAACGTCACGTTGAACGGGATCGCTTTCACCGACTCCCTCCCGGCAGGCCTCGTCGTCTCCACTCCCAACGGCATTTCCGGCACCTGCGGCGGCGGCACGATCACTGCAACCGCCGGCTCGGGCACCGTCGCCCTCAGCGGCGCCAGCCTCGCAACGAACACTTCGTGTTCCTTCAGCGTGAACGTGACCGGTTCGACCGCCGGCGTCAAGAACAACAGCGTGACCGTGACCTCGACCGAAGGCGGCACGGGCAACACGTCCAACGCCTCCGTCACCGTCGTCGCGCCGCCGACGATCAGCAAGTCGTTCGGCGCGGCCTCGGTCCCGTTGAACGGCTCCACGTCCCTGACCTTCACCATCACCAATCCGAACGCATCCGTCGCCCTCACCGGCGTCGCCTTCAGCGACACTCTGCCTGCCGGTCTGGCGCTCGCCTCTCCGAGCGGTCTGGCCAGTACCTGCGGTGGCGTGGCAGTCGCGGCTTCGTCGCCGGCCGCTGTCTCTCTCAGCGGCGGGTCAGTTGCCGCTAGCGGAACTTGCACGGTCAGCGTAAACGTGAAGGGAACTGCCGCCGGCTCCCAAGTCAACACGTCGGGTAACATCACCTCCACCGAAGGCGGCACGGGCGGCACGGCCACGGCGACCGTAAAGGTCGAAGCCCCGCCGAGCATCGCCAAAGCGTTCAGCCCCGCGACCATCGCTCTCAACGCCACCAGCTCCCTGACCTTCACCATCACCAATCCGGCCGGCAACGTCGACGCGCTGACCGGCGTCGCCTTTACCGACACCCTGCCGGCCGGTCTCACCGTCGTGAGTGGGTCCACGCCGACGTGCGGCGGTACCGTGACCCTGACCAATCCCACCACCATCGCGCTCGTGGGCGCGACCATCGCCGCCGGCGGCCAATGCCAGTTCAGCGTGACGGTGACCGGCGCGGTTTCTGGGCTGTACACGAATACGACCGGCAACGTCTCGTCGACCAATGGCGGGACCGGCAACACGGCGACCGCGAGTTTGACCGTCGGAGCGCCGCCCTCCATCTCGGCGTCCTTCGGTGCCGCCACGATTCCCGTCAGCGGCTCGACCTCGCTGACCTTTACCGTCAGCAATCCCGCCGGTAACGTGTCGTTGAATGGAATCGCGTTCACCGACTCCCTCCCGGCAGGCTTGGTCGTCGCGACCCCGAATGGTCTCTCCGGCTCCTGCGGCGGCGGCACGGTTACCGCAGTCGCGGGCTCCGGCTCCATCGCTCTCAGCGGCGCGAGCCTCTCCAGCCCCAGCCAGTGCTCGTTCAGCGTGAACGTCACCGGCTCCACGGCCGGCGTCAAGAACAACAGCGTAACCGTGACGTCGACCGAAGGCGGAACCGGAAACACCTCGAACGCCTCCATCACGGTCGTCGCGCCGCCCACGCTCGGCAAGGCCTTCGGCGCGGCGTCGGTCCCGTTGAACGGCGCCACGTCGTTGACCTTTACCGTCGGCAATCCGAACGGGACCGTCGCGCTCAGCGGCATCGCCTTTAGCGACACCCTGCCCGCCGGCCTCGTCGTCGCCACTCCGAACGGCCTCGCGACCACCTGCGGCGGCACGATCACCGCGACCGCCGCGACCGGCGTCGTCTCCTTGAGTGGAGCGACTCTCGCCGGCGCCGCTTCCTGCTCGTTCAGCGTGAACGTCACCGGAACCGCGGCCGGCTCCCAGGTCAACACCTCCGGTACCATCACCTCCACCGAGGGCGGCACGGGCCTCACCGCGACGGCCACCGTCAAAGTCGAAGCGCCCCCGAGCATCGCGAAGGCGTTCAACCCCACGGCCATCGCTCTGAACGCGACCACCACGCTGACCTTCACCATCACCAATCCAGCCGGGAACGTCGACGCTTTGACCGGCGTGGCCTTCACCGACAACCTGCCGGCGGGTCTCACAGTCGCGACTGCGTCCGCGACAGCGTGCGGCACTGGCACGGCGACCCTGACGGCGCCGTCGACCATCGCCTTGACCGGAGGCGCCATCGCCGCCGGCGGCCAATGCCAGTTCAACGTGTTGGTGACCGGCGCGGCGGCCGGCCAGTATTCGAACACCACCGGCAACGTCTCCTCCACCAACGGCGGAACCGGCAACACCGCGACCGCCACCTTAACGGTGGCAGCGCCTCCCTCCATCTCGAAGGCGTTCGGCGCCGCCACGATTCCCTTGGGTGGCTCGACGTCTCTGAGCTTCACCATCGCGAATCCCGCCGCCAACATCACCTTGACGGGAATCGCCTTCTTCGATAACCTCCCCGCTGGTTTGGTCGTCGCAAACCCCGCCGCTGTGACCGGCTCCTGCGGCGGCGGCACGATTGCGGCCGTTCCGGGGCTTTCCTCCGTTGAGTTGAGCGGCGCCACGCTCGCAACGTCCACGCAGTGTACGTTCAGCGTGAACGTGACCGGCACTTTCGCCGGTGTGAAGAACAACAGCGTCCATGTGACCTCCACCGAAGGCGGCGGCGGCAACACCTCGACCGCTTCGATCACCGTCGTCGCTCCCCCGACGCTCTCCAAGGCGTTCGGCGGCGCGACCGTCATCATGGGTCAGAGCACCTCGCTGACCTTCACCGTTACCAACCCGAATGCCACGGTCGCGCTGACCGGTGTCGCCTTCAGCGACACGCTTCCCGCCGGATTGACGGTGGCGAGTCCTAACGGCCTCGCCGGTTCCTGCGGCGGCGGCACGATTACCGCCGTAGCAGGCAGCGGCTCTGCATCCCTGAGCGGCGCGACCCTGGCCGCTTCCGCCTCCTGCACCTTCAGCGTCAATGTGACCGGCATCGCGCCCGGCGCCCAGACCAATACCACGACAGTCCCGGCCTCGACCAACGGCGGCTCCGGTAGCGCTGCCTCCGCTTCCATCACCGTCCTGGCTCCGGACCTGACCATCACCAAGTCGCATACCGGAACCTTCCGCCAGGGCCAGGTCGGCGCACAGTACACGATTACCGTCACGAACTCCGGCACGGCGCCCACCACCGCCGCCGTCACCGTCGCCGACACGATTCCCGCGACCCTCACTGTGACCGGCGCGGCCGGCACGGGCTGGAACTGCACCACCGCGATCTCTTGTACGCGGTCCGATGTTCTGGCCGCCGGCGCCAGCTATCCGCCGATCGTCGTCACCCTCAACGTCGGCGCCTCGACGCCTCCCAACGTCACCAACACCGCGACCGTGAGCGGCGGCGGCGAGCATGTCTCCAACACCGGCAACAACTCGGCGAGCGATCCGACCGTCGTCATTCAGGTCGCCGACATGACCATCACGAAGTCCCACTCCGGGAACTTCTTCCCCGGCCAGGGCGGCTTCTCCTACACCCTGGCGACGCGTAACGTCGGACCGGGAATCAGCGATGCTCCGGTGACGGTCAGCGATCCGCTGCCGGCCGGCCTGACCCTCTCCAGCATTTCGGGCTCCGGCTGGACCTGCACCGCGGCGACCGTGAGTTGCACGCGCGCCGACGGTCTGCCGCCGGCCAGCAGCTATCCGCCGATTACGGTGGTCGTCTCCGTCGCCGCCCACCCGCCGGGAACTCTGGCGAATACGGCGACCGTCTCCGGCGGCGGTGAGATCAACTTCACCAACAACAGCGCCACGGACACGCAGTACCTGTTGACCACCCTGGTTTCGCCGCCCTCGGCCAACATTCCCGCGGTGACGCCGCCTGAGCAGTTCTGGCCGGCGGGCGCGATTGTGACGCTGGTCGCCGACGGCACGTCGACCGCCTACACCTTCAATAACTGGATCGGGGCGGTGAATGCGCAAACCAACCCGACCACCATCACGATGACCGGACCGCAGGTGGTCACCGCAAATTACGTCCACGTCGCGGCCAAGCCGCAGACGATCACCTTCCTGCCGATCCCGGACCACGTGTTCGGCGAGGCGCCGTTCGCCCTCTTCGCGACGGCGAGCTCCGGCCTGCCGGTGAGCTTCGTCGTCGTCAGCGGACCGGCGACCATCTCCGGCAATATCCTCACGCTGACGGGCACTGGAACGGTTGTCGTCCGCGCCATCCAGAACGGCAACGAGTTCTATCTCCCGGCCGATTCGGTGGCTCAGTCCTTCCGTTCCCTGGCTCCCGCGCCGAATCAGTACACCTTGACCCTGACGGCCAGTCCGGCCGCGGGCGGCTCCATCGGCGCCACGCCCGCCGGACCGCAGTATCCGGTCGGCTCCTCGGTGTCCGTCAACGCCACTGCCAACCCCGGCTTCATCTTCACGGGCTTCACCGGGGCGCTCAGCGGGTTGGCCAATCCGCAATCGGTGGTGATGTCGCAGAACCAGTCTGTGACCGCCAACTTCGTGCCGCTCTCCACCGATCCGGCGGACATGCTGACGTTTGGCTTCATGCACGGCTTCCCGCTGCCGGGTCCGCAGGCAATCGCGCGCTCGGCGGAGCCTCGCAACGCCGTCGATAAATCGCCGCGTCTCGCCGCCGCCTCCGTCCAGGTAGTTCCCGGGACTGGTGGCGTGTGGATGACGGCAGCGCCCAGCGCCACGTCCGCTAACGGCGTTCAAGTCTCCTTGATCCCCGATGCCGTCGCCGCCCTCACGCCGGGCATGTACACCGGCTATGTCGTCGCGACCGCTCCCGGCGGACAGCCGCGAGCCATCACCGTCACCTTGTTCGTCGACATCCCGTCGATCACGAAGGTGGTCGATGCCGCCGGCTTCCGCGTCGGACCGATCAGCTCGCAGCAGCTCGTGACCGCGTTCGGTATCAACCTGGCGGGTGAGGCGAAGGTGGCGCAGACCCTGCCCCTCGGAGCCGCGCTCTCGGGCACGACCGTTACGATCACCGACGGCGCGGGCACGAACCGCTCCGCTCTGCTCCTCTACGCCGGACCGGGACAGGTGAACCTGCTCACGCCCGACGGCATGGCGCCCGGAGCCGGGTCGATCACGCTCATCAACGTCCTGGGCCAGAAGGTCACGGTCCCGGTCCAGGTCGATCGCGTCTCGCCGGGTCTCTTCACGGCGAATCAGGATGGGAAGGGCGTCGCGGCGGCAGTGGTCCTGCGCGCAGCCGGCGGGACGGTAACGTCCTCGCTGGCGGCGAACTGCGGCATCATCCCGTGCGCTCCCAACGCCATCGATGTCAGTTCCCCGACGGATCAGGTTTTCGTGAGCCTTTACGGGACTGGCATCCGCAACGGCTCCAACGTTACGGCGACGATCGGCGGCATCTCGGCCGAGATCCAGTTCTCCGGCGCCCAGTCCGAATTCCCCGGCCTCGACCAGGTGAACGTAAAGCTCACCAAGGCGATGGCCGGCCTCGGCGACGTGCCGGTAGTCGTCACGGTCGACGGCAAAACGGCCAACACGGTCTCGGTGCGGATCCAGTAGCGCCGAGCAAACGGACGGCGCCGCGGTTACAGTAGAACCATGGCGGAAATCCTGATCGTTACGGGCGATGGCGGCGAAGCCTACGAGGCGCTGTACGCCGTCCATCGCTTCGAAGAGGAAGGCTGGAAAGCGACGGTCGCCGCGCCGTCGGCCCGGCGGCTGAACCTCGTGATGCACGACTTCAAGCCGGGCTGGGACACGTACATCGAGCGGCGCGGCTACGGGCTCGCGGCGGGCGTGGCGTTCGACGAGGTCAAGGTCGGCGATTACGAGGCGGTGCTCCTGCTCGGCGGCAGAGCGCCGGAGTACCTGCGGAACAACAAGGTGCTGCTCGAGATCGTGCGCGAGTTCGACCGGCAGAAGAAGTGGGTCTTCGCGATCTGCCACGGCGTGCAGATTCTGGCGGCGGCGGGCCTGACGCGCGGCAAGCGCGTCACCTGCTACGAGCATGTGCGTCCCGAAGCGGAGTTGGCGGGCGCGCAGTGGATCGATGAGCAGACCGTACGCGACGGCCGGATTGTAACGGCGCAGACGTGGCAATCGCATCCCTCCTTCTATCGCGAGATTTTCGCGGTGTTAAGCAAGGCCAGTGCCGCTCGATCCTGAGGTCGCTGCCCTGCTGGAGCGGCAGAAGACGCTGCCGCCCCGTTCTTCACTCGATACCGTCGCGACGCGCGAGGCGCTGCGGCGGGCCAACGCGCTGGCCGGCGAGCCGCCGGCGCTGGCGCGCCTCGAAGACATCGTGCTGCCCGGCGCTGTCCGCGCGCGGCAGTATTGGCCCACGGTCGACGACCGGCTGCCGATCGTCGTGTACTTCCACGGCGGCCGGTTCATCAGCGGCGATCTCGATAGCCATGACACGCTGTGCCGGCTGCTCGCGATCGCGGTGGACTGCCGCGTGGTCGCGGTCGACTACCGGCTGGCGCCCGAACATCCGTTCCCGGCGGCGGAGGAGGACGCCATCCGCGCCGTCGAGTGGGCGTGCCGGCAGTCCGCGCCCGTTGCGGTGGCGGGCGATAGCGCCGGGGCGAATCTGGCGGCGGTCGCCGCTCTCGCGCACCGGTCCGCGGGATTGCGATGCCAGGTCCTGATCTACCCGATGATCGATCCGACGTGCAGCACGGCGTCGTACCGCGAGTTCGCGGAGGGCTACGGCCCGGGCGCGATCGATATGCAGCGCGGGTGGTCCGAGTACCGGCCCGCTGGGTGCGCTCCTCTCGATGCGGACGCGCGCGGCGTCGCACCTTCGTTCGTCCTCACGGCGGAGTACGACACGCTTCGCGACGAGGGCGAAGCGTACGCGCGGAAGCTCGTCGACGCCGGCAACTCGGTTCAGCTACGGCGATACGACGGCACGATCCACGGCTTCTTCACGATGCCCGGCACCCTACGCGTCGCGCGCGAGGCGCTGCGGGAGGTGGCGGAGTTTCTGCGGTCGTGGCTGGCCGGCTAAAAGCCGGCTGCGGCCACGATTGGCCGCCCCACAAGAACGGCCACAGCGACACGCTCCGCGACGAGGGCGAAGCGTACGCGCCGAAGCTGGTCGACGCCGGCAACGTCGTTCAGCTACGGCGATACGGCGACACGATCCACGGCTTCTTCACGATGCCCGGAACGCTACGCGTCGCGCGGGAGGCGGTGCGGGACGTGGCGGAGTTTCTCAGAGTTCACCTCGCCCTCCGGTGATACTGGTTGGCGGCTCCGGGCGTCGGGAGATCGCTGGCGATTTGGGAGCCCGCGTTGTGGGCTTGCTTCAACGCTGCGGTTAGCGTGATGCCGGTGCCGGCGACTTGGGCTCCGGCGGCGTGGGCCGTCGTGAGCGGGGCAGTCACGGTGATGCTGGCTCCGGGGCCGCCTCGGCCACCGCCTCTGCCTCCTCCGACGATCGAGGCGACGACGGCCTTCTCGTTATCGATGGTGATGGCTTGGCCGGGGGTGAAGCCGAAGGCCAGGGCGACGGGGATGACGGTCGCTCCGGCGGCGGTGGCGGCGCTTGCGGTGGTCGCTCCCTGGGTGCCGACGGTCGCGATCACCGCGCTCTCGGACTCGATCAGGATGGTCTGACCGGGGGTGAACTCGGCCACGTTGGCGACCTTGATGTTGTTCGATCCGGCGGCGGCTGCGGCAGACAAGGTGCTGGCGGGCTGGACCATGAAGTCGGTGCAGTTGCTGTCGGTGTCCTGACCGTCGGGGAAGCGGCCGGCGCTGCGATGGGGCGTGGCGACTGGCGCGGCGGCCTGTCCGGGGAAGCCACCGCGTCCACCTTGGGCGGGCGTCGGAACACGGCAGCCGGCTTCACCGGCTCCGGAGGCGCCGTGGTAACCCTTGGCGGCCCACGCGTCGACGATGCCGCCGTAGTTGAGGCTATCGACGACGAGTCCCGCGGCGTCGCGCAGGACCATGCTGCCGGCGAGCGGGGAGAGGGCGGGGCCGCCGAACCACTGGTTGGGCGCGGGCGTTCCCTGATAGCCGGCGGTGGTGACCGTCGCGTCGCGAACGACGGCGTCGATGCCGTGATCCTTGGCGAGCGGGCTGTCGAGCGTGATACCCGTGCCGAGCGCCTGGACGGGCTCATTGCTCATGTGGGCAAAGCCGGTCTCCGGCTTGAACGTGATGCCGGTGCCTTGCGCGGCGAAGGGGAGGTTGGCCGCGTGCATGAACTTCAGAGGCGCGGCGAGATCGAGGCCGGTGCCGTGGTCGACGACGAACTCGCGGCTGACATGCGCCTTGGCGAGCGCGGGCGTGAACGTGATGGCGTTTCCGGAGGCAGCCGTGATGGTCACCGTCTCATGAGTGGCGGGCGTGCCGACGGTCATCTTGTCGCCGACGGTGAAACCGCCGCCGCCGCGGACCTGGACTTGAATGCTGGTGGCGCCGGCAGCGACATTCGCGGCGAGCGCGCCGCGGCTCGCCTGCGTGCCGACCTTGGTGACGGTGACGGTCTCGATGCCGTGGCCGACGGTGTCGACGTCGAGGCGGATCTTGTCGCCGGCGGTGATGTTGGCGACGGAGGTGACTGCGATGTTGGTGGCTCCGACGGCAGCGTCGGCTCCGAGGAAGGCTTGCGTGCCGGGCTTGCCGACGGAGGTGACGGTGGCGACTTCGTAGTGCTCGACGGTGCGGGCGACGGCGGGGAACGCGCCGCCGTAGCCGATGCCGATCTTCTGGCCGGGCTCGAAGCCGGCGACGCTGGTGACGGGGATGTTGGTGGCGCCGAGTTTGGTGGTGATCACCGGCCCTTCGGGGAGCGGCTGCCATAGCGTGGTGGCGGGACTGGCGGGCGTTCCGACGTTGACGATCTTACGTGTCTCGGCGCCGGCGCCGGTGTCGACGGTGATCGAATCGCCCGCCTTCATGCCGGCAGTGCTGCGGACGTGGAGGGTGGTGTCGCCCTTGTGCGCGGGGGCCGCGAGGCCGGAGTCGGAGAGGCCGAGGAGGTAGAAGCCGCGGGGCGGGAGGCTCGTGCCGGCGGGAACCTTGATGGCGGAGAAGATGGCCTGTTGCGCCGAGTGGTGGGTGAGGGTCCAGTTGGAGAGATCGACGGCGCGGGCTCCGGCGTTGTAGAGCTCGATGAACGAGTTGGTCTGATTCGTGGTGGAGCCGTCGCTGACGCGGAATTCGTTGATCTTGATCTGGCTGACGTTGCGCACCTTCTCGGTGAGTTTCTCGGAGTGCTTGACGCCGGCCGCGTTGGTCCAAGAGGCGTTGGCGACGAGGTCGCCGTTGAAGGCGGCGGGTCCCGAGGTCACTTTGAAGGTGGCGGATAAAGTGGCTCCCGGCGCGACCGTCGCGGCGGAGGACGGCGCGGTGTTGACGGCGGTCCACGGGCGGGGAACGGAGAGGCTCAACAGGACGCCGTTGGCGGGCTCTCCCGTGGTGTTGGTGAAGGTGACGGTGGTGTCGTGCGACCCGCCCGGCGAGAAAGTCTGGATGCCGGTTGGCGCGGCCGTCGCGGTCGCGGGGGCGACGCTGAGGGGGGCGACATCGTACTTCGCAGCGACGACGTTGGCCTGCACGAGCTGGTCGGTGGCGTCGGTGGGGAAAGTGCCTGCGGCGGTCATCGCGCCTTCGTAGAAAGTTCCCTGCGAGCCGACGCTATTGTCGCCGCCGTTGCCGAGGAGGATCGCGCCCTGCTTGCGCATCGGGTCGTAGGTGATGTCGACGCGCGGGCCGTCGAACATGACTTTGAGGGGGCCGCGCTGCGCGTCGCCGCCGAGTGAGGTCCAGTGATGCGGCTCGCCTTTCGCCATCGCGGTGACGAAGCGCCAGGAGATGTTCGGCAGGTCCTTGCAGAGTTTCGTGCCATCGTTGGTGACGCAGCCGACGAGATTGTTCTCCTGGTCGGTCATGATCCAGGGGCCGGGCGGGTTGCCGTGATACCAGGAGGTGGCGTTGCCGTAGTAGGTGGTCTCCATGGTGCCGTTGTCGTCATCGCGGCTATCGATCTCGGCGTTGCCGTAATCGAAGCAGCAGCCGGAGTTGTAGTGGTGGCCGTTGATGACCCAGTACTGACCCTCGGCCTGGTCGTCGACCGCGGTGCCGTGGACGTCATTCTGGCGGAGTCCCATGCCGGGCGCGATGAACGTGCCGTAGACCTTGTGTCCCATGATGGTGACGGGCGCCATGTCGGCGACGGGGAGGTTGTTGAAGCCGCCCATGGCGGGGCCGCTGAAGCCGCCGCGTGGGGCCTGGATGAGGTCGTTGTGCTTGGGGGACTGATCGTAGATCTTGGCGATCCAGCAGTAGGTGTTGGCGCAGAAGGTGTCCTGCGCGGCGGCGTTGGCGTAGCCGCCGGAGTCGGACGCGGCGGGCTGGACGACGCCGATGTCCATGGTCTTGCCGTCGGACTGTCGAAGGACCTGATAGAGCGGACCGTTGTACTTGGCGTAGAGCGCGCGCGTGGTGCTGTGGGCGGCGACGCAAGGGTCGCCGGCAGCGGCGTAGATGTCGCAGGGACCCTGCGGGCGCGGCGGCGTGTCCGCGGGCGGGGTGGCGGTGGTCAACGCGGCGCCGATCAACGCGAGCGCGGCTGCGAGCGGTAGTCCGACATTCAGGAGCTTCATGGTCCTCCTCTTTCTGCTTTGCAGGCTGTATTGTAAGCGCTTGCCGCTACGGGGCGCAAGGCGGATCGGCGTCATCGGAGAGGGTAGGAGCGGGGTCGATGCCGTTTGACGAAACGAAGCCAATTTCGAGGGAATCGGTTTCGATTGGAAGGAGTTGCGGAGGGGGCGCGAGGTCGTCTTCGTTGGGTTCGGGGATGGGGAAGGGGCCGGAGGAGCCGCGCGCGGCCTGGAGTTTGAGGAGGTCCTGAAGCGTGTCGCGGAAGAGGCGCTGGGCGGCGTTGCGCATGCGATGGATGCGGGCGATGGCGGGCTGGTCGATGAAGGCGGCCCCGGGCCAGGCGCTGGTGAACTTGTCGTCGGGGAGGTCGCGCTTGGCGTTGTTCCAGATCTCGGTCTCGAGCCAGCGGTAGCGGCGGAGCATCCACTCGGTGTGGATGAGGGAATCGACGAGGGAGCGCTCGGTGGGAGTGGCCGGAAGATACTCGGCGGTGAACTGGGCTTCGAGGAGTTGGAGCTGGGCGACGCTCTCGCTGCCGATGATGTTGCCACGGGCGTAGAGTCCGGTTTTGAGGGCGTTGTGGGCGGCGGCGGTTTTGCCCTCGGGGGTGCGGGGTCCGGTGCTGCGCTGGGCGTTGCGGCGGTTGGCGGCGATTTGCTTGGCGGTGGCCATAGGGGGTCCTTTCGGCGTGGGACGGTAGCACGGGGACAGGGGGATGGTCGGGGGTGGGCGGTGGAAGTTGTTGAGGGGATTGGGGAAATAGGTGCGAGATTTTGGTGACAAGGGGGCGGGAGACATTGACGCAGAGACGCAGAGACACAGAGGAAGGCGCGGAGAACGCGAGCGTCAAAATGGAGTCCGTGTGGAACTGGGGGTACTGGACGGCTACGTCCCGGAAGTTGAGAGGGCGGAGCTATGAGAGCACACCTCGAAAGAAACGAGGGCGGGGTTGTGTCGATTTGATAGGCTGTGGCCTATTAAGAACCCGCGGATTAATAGGCTACAGCCTATAAAACCTAGATGAGCGCGCCGCGGTTGGCTAGGAGTTCTACGAAGGCTCCGAGATGGGCTGGGGGGCGGCGGGATTTCATAATGAGGGCGTACCATTTGCGGTGGAAGCCTCGGCGGCCTAGGGGGAGGGTTTTGAGGGTCGCGGCGTTGAGGTGACGGGCTACGGCCCAACGGGCCAGGATCGCGATGCCTAGATTCGCCTTCACCATTTCGACGATGGCTTCCGTCAGGTCCACGCGCGAGACTTTCGCGGGGGTAACTCCGGCGGGCTGGAGGAATTCGCGGTAGACGCCGAGTTGGGCGAGGGGCAGGGAATAGGTGATGAGGCGCTCGGCGAGGAAGTCTCTCGGGCTGAGACTGCGGCGGCCGGCGAGGCGGTGTTCGGGACTGAGGATCGCGACCAGTTCGTCGTCGAAGATTGGGTGGGCGGCGATGCCGGATTGTTGCGGGAGCGCGGAGACGATGGCGATGTCGAGGTCGCCGGCGAGGAGCGCTTCGACGGGGCGGCGGGTGGCGTCGGCGACGATCTCGACGTCGACGCGCGGGTAGGTTGCCTGGAAGGCTTTGAGGCGCGACGGGAGCCAGTGGTAGCAGGTGTAGCACTCGGTGGAGATGCGCAGTGTGCCGTGGGCTTCGGACGCGCCGGCGGTCACGGAGTCGACCGCGTCGCGGAGGATCGGGAGCACCTGGCGGGCGCAGTCGAGGAGCTTCTCGCCGGCGGCGGTCAGGATCATGCCGCGGGGGACGCGCCGGAAGAGGCTGACGCCGAGCGCTTCCTCCAGACCGGCGAGCTGGTGGCTGAGGGCCGACTGCGTCATAAAGAGTCGAGCGGCGGCGCGGGTCATGGTGCCTTCGACGGCGATCGTCTCCACCAGCCTCAGGTGACGAATTTCCAACTCCATGCGAACCATTATGATTCTGCATGGTTGGCATGTCTACAATCGATTTGACTCATAGCGGCGGAGGTCGGAGGATCGTTGTACGATGAACGATCTCCGCTACGCGTTTCGCGCTCTCGGGAAAGACCCGGGATTTGCCGTTCCCGCCGTGCTGGCTCTGGCGCTGAGTATCGGCGCCAACACCAGCGTGTTCACGGTGATGAAGTCGGTGTTGCTGGAGCCGCTGCCGTTGCGGAACCCAGAGCAGTTGATGGCGGTGCAGCAGGTCCGTCCCGACGGGCAGAAGTGGCCGTTCAACATCCCGTTCTACCTGGACCTGTGCGAGCGAAGCCGCGTGTTCGAGGACGTCGCGGCGCAGGGGTTCTGGAACGCGAACCTGACGGGCGAGGCGAATCCGGAACGCCTGCTGGGGGTGCGCGCCACGGGGAATTTCTTCACGATGCTCGGAGTGCAGGCGGCGGTGGGGCGGACCATCGTGGCGGAGGACGCGCGGCCGGAGAGTCCCAAGGTGGTGGTGTTCACGTGGAAGCTGTGGCAGCGGCGGTACGGCGGGCGTCGCGAGGTGGTGGGCAGCACGGTGCGGCTCAATGGCGATCCGTACATCGTGGTCGGGGTGCTGCCGGAGAGCTTCACGTTTCGGAGCGCGACGAACGAGTTCGCGGTCCCGTTGGTGATCGAGACGGACCCGTTCCGGGACGCGCGGCGGTCGACGGCGTTTCTGCGTGTGTTCGGGCGGCTGAAGCCGGGCGTCACGGCGGCGCAGGCGGCGGGCGATCTCGATCGAGTCGCGGCTGAACTGCGGCGCGATTATCCGGCGTTCACGTCGGGGATGGTGACGATCGAGGCGATGTCGATGCGGGAGGATCTGACGGGTCCGAGCCGGCAGACGCTGACGATGTTGATGGCGGCGGTGGCGCTGGTGCTGCTGATCGCGTGCTCGAACGTGTCGAGCCTGCTGGTGGCGAAGGCGTCGGCGCGGCGGAGAGAGATGGCGATCCGGGCGGCGATGGGCGGGACACGGTGGCGGATGACGCGGCAGTTGCTGGTGGAGAGCGCGGTATTGACGGGCGCGGGCGGAGTGCTGGGGATGATGCTGGGAGTGTGGGGCGTGCCGCTGTTGCTCGCGTTGAGCCCGGTGGAGTTGCCGCGGGCGCAGGAGGTGCGGCTGGATTCGGTGGTCCTGCTGTGCGCGCTGGGGGCGACGCTGGCGTGCGGGCTGCTGGTGGGGATTTTTCCGGCGTGGCAGGCGGGCCGCGGCAATCCGGGGGATTCGTTGCGCGGCGAGGGTCGAGCGAATACGGCGGGGCGGTCGCGGGGAAAGGTGCGGAGCACGTTGGTGGTGGTGGAGGTCGCGCTCTCGCTGGTGCTGCTCACGGGCGCGGGGTTGATGTTGAAGAGCTTCCATCGGCTGGTGACGCTCGACCCGGGGTTTCGGGCGGACGGCCTGTTGACGATGCGGCTGGCGCTGCCGACGATGCGGTACCGGACTCCGGAGGCGATCTCGGGATTTCACGATCGGCTGTATGGGCGGCTGCGGTCGATGGCGGGGGTGAGCGAGGTCGGGGCGACGTCGATTCTGCCGCTGAGCGGGCCGATGGCGAGCAGCGATTTCACGATCGCGGGACAGCCGCCGGCTACGGAACGGGAAAAGCCGAATGCGCAATATCGGATGATCGACGGGTCGTACTTCCGCGCGATGGGGGCGCCGATGGTGCGCGGGCGCTTATTCAGCGAGCATGACGGGCAGGACGGGGCGCACGTGGCGATCGTGTCGGAAGCTCTGGCGAAGGTGTACTGGAAGGGGCGCGATCCGGTGGGGACGCATATTCTGCTGGAGGACAATCCGGACGGTCCGCGCGATGTGGAGGTCGTGGGGGTCGTGGGGAGTATGCGGGAGTCGGCGCTGGAAGAGCCCGCGTGTCCGTGCGTGTTTGTGCCGATTTGGCAGGTGCGGCCGCAATTGACGCGGTTCCTGGCGAGCAACTTCTTTTGGACGGTGCGGGGGAACGGGGTGACGGGCGGGCAGATGCGGGCGCAGGTCGCGGCGGTCGATGGGGACGTGGCGGTCGCGGAATCGACGATGGATCAGTACCTGGAGAAGGCGCTCGGGCGGCAGCGATTCAGTCTGCGGATTCTCGGGGCGTTCGCGGTGGCGGGGATGCTGCTGGCGGGGAGCGGGCTGTACGCGCTGGTCGCGTACTCGACGAAGCAGCGGACGCGGGAGCTGGGGATTCGCGTGGCGATGGGGGCTCGGCTTCGGAATATTACGGGGCTGGTCGTGCGGCAGGCGCTCGGGCTGGCGGTCGCGGGGGTGGTGTTGGGGGCGGCGGGGGCTTGGACGGCGGGACGGCTGATCGCGCCGCTGCTGTTCGAGGTGAGCGCGCACGACGGGTGGACGCTGGTCGGGGCGGCGGTCGCGATGGTGGCGGTGGCGGGGGTGGCGGCATATGTGCCAGCGCGGCGGGCGGGTCGTGTGGACCCGGCCGTCGCGCTGCGGGGGGAGTGAAAGAACCCGGAAACGTTCCGTGGAGTGAGCCCCGAAAGTGAGACACCGAAATAGGGGACAGTTCTACAGTAAATGGAGAACTGAACTCGATGAAGAGACGGATTTTTAGCGCGAAGTTTAAGG
>Ga0070684_100000033_pt1 | contig 103499 bp, 168 predicted proteins | sample KBSC723LmetaG_FD_65653 | JGI IMG/M metagenome (GOLD analysis project Ga0070684, IMG submission 65653) | Corn rhizosphere microbial communities from Kellogg Biological Station, Michigan, USA - KBS C7.2-3L metaG | ecosystem: Host-associated > Plants > Roots > Rhizosphere ...
GCCGTGGGGGGTACGACGGTCGTGCCGCCGGTGCCGCCGCGGCACCGGCCCACACGCCGCAACGCCAACCTCGGCCGGTACCACATCCTGTGGGAGGTGGAGAAGTGGGACCCGACGCCGCCGCGTGACCCGGCGCTGCTGCGCCACATCCGGGGCGACCTGTGGGCGGTGCTGGCCACGTGGGACCTCACCGACGTGGAGCGGCTCGTCCTGGGCCAGCGGCCCCCGGCGGTGGCGTGGTGACCGGGCTGCTGGGGCCGATCGTTTACCGCCGGGTCGGTGACGACTGGGTCGCGTACGGCACGATCTCGGCCGGCCTCGTCGCGGGCCGCAAGACGATCACGGTGCAACGGGCCGACGGGTCAACCGAGGTCCGCACCGTCACCCGCATCGAGCCGGCCGACGTTGTCGCAGGTGTCGCGTACAACTACGCCTACCTCGAGCCGCGGGCCGAGCCGGCGCGGCCGCGGCGGCGCCGATCGCGCGGCCGGGGCTGCATTACGGGCGGCAACTGCTCCAGCTTCAACGACGGCCGCACCTGCGGCGCCGCTGACTGCGACGGGTGGTGACGTCGTGGCCGGGGCGCTGGTGCCGGCGCGGGAGTCGGGCGACAACGACCGCCTCAACGAGCTGACCAACTCGTTCCTGGCGGGCCGCAAGTCGGCCGACACCCGCCGGGCCTACCGCCTCGACCTTTCGTCGTGGCTGCTGTGGTGCGCGGCCGCGGGCGTGCACCCGACCGACGCCTGGCCTGAGCACATCATGCAGTGGTTGGCGGCCCTGCAGGACGGCGGCGAGTCGGGGGCGACCCGGGCCCGCCGGCTGTCGGCTGTCTCGTCGTGGTACCGGTGGCTCATCCGGCACCGGGCCATGGACCGCAACCCGGCCGTCCTGGATCGGGACGAGCGGCCCGTGCCGGCGCCGCGGCGCGCACCGGCCCTGTCCGACCCGCAGGTCGAGCAGCTCCTGGCCGAGGCGGCCGCCGACCCGAACCTGCGCACCGCCGCGATCATCTACCTGCTGCTGACCACCGGCATCCGGGTTGGGGAGCTGCTCGCAGCGAACATCGGCGACCTCGGCATGGAGCAGGGGCTGACCGTGCTCAACGTGACGGGCAAGGGCCGCCGGCAACGCCCCGTCGAGGTTGAGGCGCACACCCTCGCCCGGGTCAACGCGTACCTCGCGTCCCGCACCGACGCGGCGCGGCTGCCGACCCTACGCGGCCAGCCAGGTGCCGCGGAGCGGCCCCTCATCGCCACCGCCAGCGGACGCCGCATGGGCCGCAAGGAGGTGCGGGAGTTGCTGCTACGGCTGGCCCGGCAGGCCGGCCTGCCGGCGCGGCTGGTCGACCGGCTCACGATCCACTCGACCCGCGCCACACAGATCACTGCCCAGTTGGAGGCGGGTCTGCCGTTGCGGGATGTGCAACGCAACGCCGGCCACGCCTCGCCCCTCACCACCGAGATCTACGACCGGTCGCGGTGGTCGGCCGACCACAGCGGCGCCCGGGCCCTGGCCCGGCGCTGGCACCTCGACCGGCTCGAACCCGAAGGAGAAGCGTCGTGACAGATCCGGCCGACGTGGGCTTCCGCGAAACGTTCAACCTCGTTGACGCCTACGTCGACTCAATCGACGACGACGAGATCGAGGCCCGCTACGCCGAGTTCCTCGCCCTCATCGACGCAACCAGGCCCGCCCCGCCCCCGCGGCCGAGCTCCCGAAAGGGCGACCTGTGACCCTGTTCAGCCACCCGGCCGCGGTGGCGGCCCTCGTCACCGCCCCGGTCATCCTGTTCGTGGCCGCCGACCTGCTGGCCCGGGCCCGGCCCCGGTCGTGGCTGGTGCCGGCCGCTTACGGCATGGGCCTCGGCGCCGCCCTCGCCGCGACGGTTGTGCTCGCCTTCGCCGCGGTCGCCAGCAGGTCGCTGTCCGACACGGCGGCGGCGGCGGCGTGGATCGCCGCCCTGTGGATGTTGGGGCGGCTGGTGCTGTTTCAGAATCGCCGGTTCGCCCGGCGCAGAGCCGCGGCCGTGACCTGTCTGCTGCCCTGGCTGGCGATGCTCGCGCCGATCGGTACGCCGTCCGACGACGGCAAGCGGGCGCTGCTCGCTGGGCATTGGCGGGTGCCCAAGGGCGGCGCCCCGCTGTGGATGACCGACCCGGAACAGCCTGACGGCTCCATTGTGCTGGGCCGAGTCGACCGAGTCTGGGTCGACCGCGAACGTCTCATGGCGGCCGGCGTCATCAGGGCATCCGCAGACGTGGCCGGGCTGTTACCTGAGATCAGCGTCATGCCCAACCACAGTGCTGTCGGCGCGTTCGACCGCGGCGGCGAGCTTTCCCTGTTCGCGGCCGGCACAGTCACGTCGGTCCACATGGGCTGCCGACCTGCCTTCACCGGCGTGTGGCTGCGAATCGGCAACCACCGAGAGGCGGCGCGATGAGTAACCGGCCGAACATTCCCCGCGGCAGCCAGCCGCCCCCGGAGGTGGCGATGATGTTGGCCCGCTACCGGGAAAACATCGCCCGCTTCGGGTGGGTCGTGACCGGGGTGGCCGAAGACGGCCGCTGCGACACCCCCGGCTGCACCAGCGCCCACGGCCCTCACGACCCGTTCCTGTACACGGTCGGGTTGACCGACGCGGGTCTGCCGGAGCTTCTCGTACGGCACCTCAACGCCCGCCAATCGGCGGGGCTGCTCAACGCTCTCGCCCGCCAGTCGGCCGGTGAGGCGTTGACGCTGGGCGGCCGCTACGAGGCGGCCGGGCTGGCGGTCACCGCCCTGCACCTGCCCTCGGCGCAGGCCCGGCAACTGTGCAAGGTCGCCCGGGCCATGTACGGCGACGCCCGGCTAAAGGTCGTGGAGCTGGTGCCGGCCGGCGGCGGGGATTGGCCGTCAGGCCCGGCGGCGGCGCATGGCGAACACGAGGCCCACCCCGGCGGCTAGCAACACCAGGCCAGCGCCGAGCAGCGGCCACGCCCGGCCCGGCCCCGTCACGGGAAGCGTCCGCATCGGCGGCGACGTGCTGGGGTGCGGGGTCGTCGGCGGAACCGTACGCGAAGGGGTCGGCGACGAGGTCGGGGTGGCCGTCGGCGTGGGCGACGGGGTGACCGTCCGGGACGGGCTGGGGCTGGGGCTGGGGCTGCGGGTCGGCCGGGGGCTGTGGGTGTAGGTCGTGGTGGTGTAGGTCCTGGTGTAGGTCGGGTGGAGCGGGCCGCCGTCGGACGCCGCGGCGGTGCCAAACCCGACAACGGCCAGCAGCCCCAACACGCCCGCCGCCGCCACGATCGCCAACACTTTGCGTGCCATCAGCCCGGCCTCCTTCGTTGGTCAACTACTTGAGCAACGAGGGAAGGTCACGTGCGGCGGTTGTTGATCTGGTCTGAGCGGGGCTGGCGGCAACGCCTCGCCACGATCATCTGTCTGTTGCTCATCCCCGGCTCGGTTGGGGTCCTGCTCGGCGCGATCGGCGGGGACATCGCTGTCCTGCTGGGCCTGCTCGTCGCGGCGGTCGTGCTCGTGTGGATCGTCGCGACCCTGCCCACCTACAAGCCGGCCCGCTACCAGTGGGACGAAACGCAGATCGACCCGACCACCGGCTGGGCGCCGTGCGCCCTGTGCGGCTACGACTGCTCCGGCTACGAGACGTGGGCGCCGGTGCCGGGGTTCACCAACGCTTTCATGCACGCCAACGGCTGCGAGGCGCTCGTGCCCTACGGGCCGCCTCTCGCGGCCCCGACCCACCGGCGCGGGCCGGGCGGCCGGTACGAGCGGATCGGCTAGGCCCGGGGCCGGTCCCGCCACCACGGCACCAGCACTGCGATGGCGAGGTGCACGGCCACGAACAGTAGGCCGAGGTACAGCCAGCTGACCGAGCCGAGGTGGATGTTGAGCAGGCCGGCGCCGAAGCAGAGGGCGGCGAGAACGGCGAACACTGCGGGCATCGTTAACCTCCACGTACCTGTCGGGCGCCGCCCTCACCGAGGTCGGCGACGGTGGCCGTTGTTGACGCTTGCAACGCGGCGGTTTGCGCGTCGAGAGCGGCCTGGATTTTGGCCATGAGCGCCGCGACCTCGGGGCTGCTGGTGCCGATCGCCGCGACTGCCGCAGCGAGCAGACGCGACGTCTCGGCCTGCGCCAGGGCCAGCTCGACGAGCCGGTTGGGGATGTTGCGGGCCGGGGCACCGCCGGGCCGGGCCGGTATGACGATCGGGTTGGCCCCCGACGCCATGCCCAGCACGGTCCAGGTCAGGTCGTGGGCTGCCTGATCGTCCATGTCGTCGTCTCCTCCTGGGGTGGCGGCGGCGCCGGCACCAACGACCGCCAGGATGTAATCGGTCGGGAACCCGGGCCCCGGGTCGGTGTGGGTCGTGCCGCCGAACGCGACCCGCAGATCGTTGTGGGTGGTGTGCCCGGGCCGGTACGCCCGCAGGTCGGCGACGCTGCACCACCGGTTCGGTATCCCCCACCGCCGCATCGACGCGGCGACGATCGGGGCCAGGTGGGCGAACATGGCCCGGCCGAACGGGTCGAGCCAGTCGCCGCGGGTCTGGCGGGCGTACCCGGCCAGCTCGACGTTGAGCCCCCGGTAGTTGCCGGGCCGGCTGCCGACGGTCCAGGCCGAGTCGCCCTCATCGACACACTGCACGACGCTGTCGCTGTCGCCGCAGAAGTGGGCCGAGACGCTGCGCCCGTCGGAAGGGTGGGCGAAGTAGGCGGCAGTCGACTCGGCCCGACCGGAATACTCAGACGCCTCCATGCTGTGCCACACGATCCACAGCGGCCGCCCGTCGGGTCGGCCGTGGGTGTAGCCCTGGGCCTGAACGAAAGGTAGGCCCGGGTGGTCGTTAGATGTCGCCATCGTCGTACCCGCCCACCACATCCACGACGTACTCGTCGAGGGCGGCACGCTCAGGGTCGTCGGCGGCGAGCCGTGCCGACGGTTCGCCCCGCGCGGTCCAGCCGGCCCGGTCGATCGTCTCGTGCCAGTCGGCGACTGCCTGGGCGAGGGCGTCGGCGGGCGGCACCGTCTCGGGGAAACCGACCCGAAGCCGAAGCGTCTTCGTCGCCATCCCGCCCCCTGTGTCGTTCATGGCCGTCGCACAGCCAGTGTGTCGCCCGCCCGGGCGGCGGGCGGCACATTCGGCTACGGCGTCGCCCGTAGGCGGGTACGGCCCGGCCCTGTAGGGTCGGGTGCTGTTGGGTTAACGGCGCCCCTCGCCGGTCCTTTATGGACCGGCGGGGGGCGTGTTGGCGTTTCGGTGGACTCCGTTCCACGCGCACAAACGTCGATACTCAACGTCACAAGGCGAACACGGCACACAACGAAAGGCAGGGCGAACAACGTGGCAACGATCACCGTCACCGTCTGCGACCTCACCCGCGAAGAGGGCGACGTCGCGAAGACCCCGATCATGGTGGGTGACCTGACGGTCGCCGAGATGGAGCTAGGGCCCAACGGGACCAAGATGGTCGAGGAGGCCATCCGCGCCGCGCTCGAAGCGCTGGTCGACGAGGCACCCGCCCGGGGCGTGCAGCCCCTGGCCCCGCCGGCCCGTAGCCGAAGGCAAACCCAACCGCAACCCGACGACGACGAGGCCGACGACGAGGCTGGCGGCGACCCGGTAACGGTGGATGGCGTGGAGCTACGGCTCACCTTCACCACCGAGGAACGAGCCCGTTGCAAGGCGTGGGGCATGAGGCATTGGAGAACCCCTGCCGTGGCCCTGCCGAAGCCGCCAGCCAAGAACGGCCAGGTTTCCCGCCGGCTCGCCGAGGCGTGGGTGGCGGCCGGGCGGCCCTGACCCGCGCGGCTGAACCGCCCCGGCCCAGTTCGCGCGCCGCCGCTGGGCCCGGCGGCCGCAGCCTTAGGGTAGGCCGCAATGCGTAGGGAGCCTCACCTGCGCAGGCCCTGCCGCCGTTGCGGTTCGCCGAAATGCGGTGCCGGGTGTCGCCTGTTTTGCCTCCAGCCGACACCCGGCACCGTCGTCTACGCTGGCGACCGGGTTCGGTGGGGCGTGCAAGGTGCCCGCAACCAGGTTGCAGACTTTCGACGTTGGCAGGTCGGCCTTCCCATCGGGCCCTTCTCGGTCAGCCGCGCCGGCCGTACTTGCGTAGCCGCAGGGTCTTGGCCAGCCGGGCCAGGGCGGCCGGCACCTCAACCGTGACGTCTCGTGACGGGGGCAGGTCGGCCGCCACGATCGGCTCGTGGCCCCGTCTGCGCAGCACGGTGCGGGTCTGGCCGGTGAGCATCTGCAGCTGCACGGTGCGGACCTCGACCCGGTCGGGTTGGCGCCACACCTCTCGCCGGCTGGCCACGTCGAAGGCCCGCTCACGGCCGGCGTCGTCGCCCGGCTCGAACACCAACATCCACGCTTCGCTGACCAGTACGAACCCGACCAGCGTGCGGGGCACCCTCGTCAACGAACGGTCGAACACCTCGGCCAGCTCGACCGGGTGCAGGATCTCCATATCCGCGTCCAGCTCCCCGCTGACCATGGCGATGCTGGCCAGGTTGCCGCGGCTGCCGGCGACGGTGCCGTGGTCGTGGAGCCACCACCAGTGGTTCGGGGCGTCGCGTTCGCCGCCCCAGCCGGCCGCCTCAGCCTCAGCCTCGGCCCGCAACGCGATCTGGGTCAGCACATCCTGGCCCGGGGGGCACACCTCAAGCTGGGCGGTCGGTGGCAACATCACGTGCGTCTACTCCTTGCGGATGTCGGGTGCGGGCCTCGGCCAGCCACCGGTAAGCGGTCGGGTTGGTCGACACGCCCCAGAGCTCCGCGACGGCCCGGGCGCCGCCGCCGGGCCGCGCTGTGTCGGTCGCCCATTGATGAACGATCAACACCCGCTCCCAATGCTCATCGGGCCACGACCGGCTCCCCCGCGGCTTCGGCGAGGCCAGCATGCGGTACCAGGCTTCGTTGGGGTGGGTGTCGGTGCGGGCCGCGGCGAGCTGGGCGGCGGCGACGTGGAGCAGCTGCGCGGTCGGGAGCCGCGCCATGCGGGCGGCTGAGATCGGCTGGCCGGCGGGGCGGGCGTCGATGCGTAGCCGGGTGATGTGGCGGCGGCCGCGTCGGTCGGCGCCGACCCAGACCCGCACCAGCCACGGGGCGCACGGGTCGTCGAACAGGACCGATCGGTCGCCGCTGGCCGCGACGCGGGCCCGGTCGACGTCCAACGGTCGGGGCTGCGTGATGCGGGCCCGGGTCGTCATGGCCACCAAATGACTGTACCCGCTTCGCCCCTTTCGCCCTGATCAGTCCGGTTGACCGGCCCACGATCGGTCCGTGACCCGTCCGATCGTCGCGAAGGCCGCGGTCCAGGTCACCGCCGAAGCGGCGAAAGACCTGGCCAGCAATCTGGAGCGCGACCTCAACCGGGCCGTCCGCAGCGTCGACATCAACCCGTCGATCCTGGGCGACAAGATCTCGGCCGGCGCGAAGGTCGGCGCGGCGGGAGCGGACCGGGCCCTGGCCGGTCTGGCCGGCGACGTCAACGACACCTTCGCCAAGATCAGCCGTGAGGCCAGCCGGGCCTTCGACCACACCGCCGCTGACGCCACCGCCGCCGGGGCAAAGATCGGGTCGCGGATGCAGGTCGGCGGCGAGGTCGCCGAACGGGCCCTGCAGGAGTTGGACCGTACCGCCGGCCGGGAGTTTCAGCAGATCGCCACCAAGGCCGGCGCGGCCGCATCGGCTACTAGCAGCAAATGGGTCGCCGCCTGGTCTGTGATCAAGGGTGCCGCGCTGGCGGCTGGCGCCGCGACCGCAGCCGGCCTGACCGCCATGACGGTGTTCGGCTTGAAGGCGGCCGGCGCCCTCGAGCAGACAACGATCGGGCTGGAGTCGTTGCTCGGCTCGACCGCGGCGGCCACCTCGTTCATCAAGGAGCTTCAGAGCTTCGCGGCCGCGACCCCGTTCGAGTTCGCCGACGTCGCCGACGCATCCCGGCGCATCCTCGCGTTCGGCGCCGCGGTCGGCATCACCCGCAAGCAGGTCATCCCGACCCTGACCACCATCGGCGACCTCGTGTCGGTGCTGGGCGGCACGTCGGAAAACGTCAACTCCGTCATCAGGGCCCTCGGCCAGATGGCGTCCAAGGGCAAGGTCAGCCAGGAAGAGATCCTGCAGCTGGCCGAGGCGCTCCCCGGATTCAACGCCAACGCCGCGATCGCCGCGTCGCTGGGCTTGTCGGTCGCCGACACCCTCAAGCTCATCACCGCCGGGGGGGTCGACGCCAAGACCGGCATCGACGCCCTGCTGAAGGGGATGGCCAACTTCGGTGGGGCCTCGGGCGCCATGGCGAAGCAGGCCCTCACCCTCAACGGGGTTTTCTCGACCTTCAAGGACACCATCGCGATCGCATTGACGGACGCCTTTACGCCCGTCCTCCCCGCGATCAAGAAGACATTGACCGACCTCACTCCGGTGATCGGTGACGCCGTTCGGGTCCTGGCACCGGTGATCGGGCAGCTGCTCACCGACGTCCTGCCCCTGATCGGCATCGCGATTCGGGACCTCTCGCCGATCTTGGGCATCATGGTCAAGCTGGCCACGACCCTGCTGACCGCGCTCGCCCCTGCCGCCGAGGCCCTGGCCCCCGTGATCCAGCGGCTCCTCGACGGGATGCAGCCCCTCGCGCTGGCCATCGGCACGTTCCTGTCCAAGGCCATCCAAAGCCTGATCGACTCCGGCGCCCTCGACACGCTCGTCGACCAGATGATCGACCTGGTGCCGGCGGTGATCGACCTCCTGATCGCACTCACGCCGCTGCTGCCGCCCCTGGCCGACCTGCTCACCCTGTTCCTCCAGATGCAGCGGCCGGGCATTCAGCTACTCGCCCTGCTGGTGGGCCTCTCCACGGCCGCATCACCGAAGCCTCTCCAGGGCTTCGCCGGCAGTGTCGCCGAGCTGCTGCACACCTTCACCCAGTTCTCAAAGATCGCCTCCGACATCCACAACTGGCCCAAGATCTTCAAGGCTGATTGGGAGAAGGTCGGCCCGGCGGTCGGCAAGGCCGCCTCGGCGGTCGGGGATTTCTTCGCCGGCATCGGCCGGTTCCTGGCCACCATCCCAGGCAAGATCGGCAGCTTCCTGGCCTCCCTGCCCGGCATCGTCGGGGGCGCCTTCAAGGCCGCCGCCGACGCCGCCCTGCACGCCATCGGGTTCGGCCTCGGCCTGATCATCGGCCTGCTCCTCGCGTTCCCGCAGCTGGCCCTTGCGGCGTTGGTGGCGCTACCAGGTCTGATCGGCGGGTTCCTGACCTCCACCTGGGAGTCGCTCAAAACGTCGGCGTCGACAGCCTGGGACGCCATCGTGGCCTTCTTCACGGCCGCGCCAGGGCGTATCTGGGCCGCTATCCAGGCCCTGCCAGGTCTGATCGGCGGCGCGTTCACCGCGGCCCGGGACCGGGCGCTCGCCGCCCTCAGCGCGATCGTCGCGTTTGCACTGTCGGTCCCGTCGCGGATCGCTGCCCTGGCCGGGGCGATGTTCGCCGCCGGCCTCGCCATGATCAAGGGCTTGTTCTCGGGCCTGGGTCAGGCCGGCGGGTTCGTCGGCGACCTCGCCGGCAAGATCACCGGCGCGATCAAAGGCATGCTCAACCGGGTCATCGGCGGCATCAACTCCGGCATCGCCTCAGTCGACGACGCGCTGCCCGGCATTTCACTGCCCCGCCTGCCGTCGCTCGCCACCGGTGGTCTGACCACCGACGGGGGCCTGGCCAACCTGCACCCTCGCGAGCTGGTGCTGCCGCTGGAGGACCGGCGGGTCGTGGATCTGTTGGCCCGGGCCATGCAGGTCGCCGCCGCTGGCGGGGGCGCCTCGGCCGCCCCAGTCGGCGCGGGCACGCCCGCCTTCGACGTGCGGGTGTTCATCGGCGACACCGAACTCAAGGGCCTGATCAACGTCGAGATCTCCGAGCGGAACCGCGCCACGAAGGCCCGGGTCCAGGCAGGAAGCGGCCGCCGATGACCCACGACCCGGGCGAGCACGACATGGCAATGGTGATGCCGTTCACGGTGGTCGCCTCGGCCGGCGGCCCCTACGACGACCAGGCGTTCATCGCCGGCTTTCAGGCCGGCCAGGTCGACAAGGCCCTGCAGGTCGCCGCGGCGGCCGGCGCCACCGAACTGCGGGTCACGGTGTTCAGCACCCTCGTCGGCCAGCTCGAGCTGGTCGGCATGCGCCACGGCTTCGGCCACGTCGTCGTCGACGAGTCGGCTGCCTGGCCGCAGTGGTCGACCCTCGCCTTCGCCTACACGGGGAGCCTGTTGTGACCGTCACGCTCACCTACGACGACACGTTGGGCCGGGTCCAGCTCGTCGCCACCGGCCTCGGCACCGCCGACGAGGCGTTGATCGAACGGTCCACTGATCAGATCACCTGGACCACGGTGCGGGGCGGAGCGGCCGTGCCGGTGGCCGCCTACAGCCAGGCGTCCGACTCCTACACGCGGACCGTGGCGGCCGGCTCGTGGGGTACCGCCACCACAGGTCAGGTGTGGGCCACGCTGCTGGGCCTGGCCTCTCAACTGTCCGTCAACGGCACCAAGGGCATCATCTCCCTCGAGATCGTCAACCAGACCCGAGCCGCCCGGCTGCCCGTCGCGCACACCGACCTGGACGTGCTGGTCGACATGCTCATCCCGGCCGTGCCGGCCACCTCCTCCATCCGGGGGATCATCTTCGGCCGATACGTCGACGCCAACAACAGCTACAACGCCCGGGTCGACGTGACCACCGCCTCCGCCGTCACGGTCAACTTGCGCAAACTGGTCGCCGGGGTCGAGTCGGACGTGACCGGCGGCGCCACCGTCACCGTCGCCGGCCTGACCGCGTCGACCACGGTGCCGTTGCGGATCCGGTACCAGATCCGGGGCCAGACCCTGCGGATACGGGTGTGGCTGTCCAACACGGCCGAACCCACCGTCTGGCACCTGGCCGGGGTTGATACCAACTTCGCCTCCGGCACGTCGATCGGACTGGGCGGCATCCTCCTGGCCGGCAACACCAACACCCTGCCCATCGCCCAGGCCTTCGACAACCTGGTCATCTCCAGCCAGTACGAAGCCCGCCTCGACGACTACGAGTTCGCCCCCGACGTCGTCAACTACTACCGGGTGCGGGGCGTAACCACGTCTGACATCACGCTGGTGGGCAGCGGTGCCGGCTCGTTCAGCGCCAACGCGGTGCCGCCCGGCGCGGTCGGCCCGGGCCTGCCCGCCGGTATGGCCGTCGGTGACCTGATGGTCATGAACGCGGCCATCCGCAACTCCGGCACCGGCACGGTCCTCGCCCCGACCGGCTGGACCGAGCTGATTGCCTTCGGCAATCACAGCCTGTTCGGGAAGTACTTCGCCGCCACTGACACGGCCCCCACCGTCCACTTTGCCGGCGAGGTCGCCAACGCCACCATTGGCGCGAAAATCCACGCCTTCCGCGACGCCGCCCTGACCCCGGTAACCCACATCGAGCAGCTCAACGGGTCGGCCCAGAACATCGCCTACCCGGCGTTGACCGTGCCGGCCGACGAAATGCTGATCCTGTTGGCCACCTGGAAACAGGACGCCTGGACGTCGATCGCCGCCCCCGCTGTGTGGACCGAGATCGGTGACAGCCCCAGCACCAGCGGCGATGACGAGTCGCTCGGCATGGACTACCAGATCCAAACCACCGCCACCAACGTCGCCGCCAGCTCGGTCACCGTGACCGGCGGCATCTCGGCCATCTCCCGCGCCATCGTGGCCGCCCTCGAACATTCGGCCTACCTCAACGAGCAGACCGGCACGATCACCCCCTCGCTGGCGGCGACGTGCGGGGTCAACGCGGTGTGGCTCAAGTCGATCGGCCGGCCGTTCTTGAACCGCACGGTGCAGGTGATGCAGCGGCCCGACACGACCGTGGACCGGCCGGCCCGGGCCGGCATCTTCGACGTCGTCGGGCGCAGCTTCCCCATCGCGGTCAACACGGTGCGCAGCTCGCGCCGCTGGACGATGTACCTGCAGACCGTCTCCGACGCCGAGGCCGAGGCCGTCGACTTGATGTTGGCGTCCGGCGATGTGCTGCTGGTGCAGGCACCGGCCGGGTGTGACGTCGAAACCGGGTACGTGTCGGTCGGCGACGTCACCAACACCCGCCATCCGCTGCGGCCGCAGAAGCGGTTGTGGGCGTTGCCGATGACGGAGGTGGCGCCGCCCGGGCCCGACGTCACCCCGTCGCCTGGCACGTGGGCGACGGTGCTGGCCACCTACGCCACGTGGGCTGATGTGCTGGCCGCCAACGCCACCTGGGCTGATCTGCTCACCCTGGTCGGGTCGCCGTCTGAGGTGATCGTGCCGTGAGGCCCGTGTCGGCCGCCTTCCTCCGCACGCTGGCCGGATCACACACCATGATCGTGCGGGCCACGGTGTTGTCGACCTTCCAAACCGGGGTCGCCCCGGTCGGCACCGTCATCGACGTGATCGGCGGCTCGGTCACGTTGGACGGCACCGCCGACGTGCGGGCCAGCCTGGATTTGACCACCGACGGGACCGGCCGGTGGCCCCGCTACGTCGACGATCTGCTTGCCCCGTACGGCAATGAGATCTTCGTGGAGCGGGGCATCGACTACGGCAACGGCGTCGTCGAGTACTGCTCGCTCGGCTACTTCCGCATCGAGTCGCCGTCGCAGGCGGCGCCCCCCAACGGCCCGATCAGGGTCGTGGGGAAGGACCGCATGCAGGCCATTGTGGACGGTCGGTTGCTGGCCCCGCTTCAGTTCGACTCGACCGTCACCTACGGGTCGGTCGTCACCCAGCTCGTCACCGAGGTCTACCCCAGCGCGACGATCCAATGGGACGACGCCACCGACACGGCCACCCTCGGCCGGACGTTGATCACCGAAGAGACGCGGTTCGAGTTTTTGGACGACCTGATCACGTCGCTGGGCAAAACCTGGTACTGGGACCACCGCGGGTTTCTCGTCATCGCCGACCGGCCCAATCCGACCGCCCCAGTGTGGGACGTCGTCTCAGGTGAGGGCGGGGTGCTGGTGTCGTCGAGCCGGACCCTGTCCCGCGAAGGGGTCTACAACGCGGTCGTGGCCTCGGGCGAGTCGGTGGAGGCCGACTCGGCGCCGGTGCGGGGCGTGGCCGTCGACGGCAATCCAGACAGCCCGACCTACTACTACGGCCGGTTCGGGCCGGTGCCGATGTTTTACAGCAGCCCGTTCCTGACCGACGCGACGCAGTGCCAGTCAGCGGCGGCGGCGCTGCTGACCCGTCAGCTGGGCCTGCCCTACAACGTGGATCTCTCCTCCATCCCGAACCCGGCGCTGGAGCCTGACGACCCGGTGCGGGTCAAGTACAGCAGCGCCACGGCCAGCGAGATCCACGTGCTGCAGTCGGTGACGATCCCGCTGACCGAGGACGGCCCGTTGACAGCGACGACCCGCGAGCAAACCAACGTCCTGATTGGACAACTGTGATGGCCGACGATCTGGGTGATCTGTTCCTGCCACCGGCGGCCGGGCCGTCGCTGGACATGCGCTACCGGCAGGGTGTGATCGTGTCGTTCGATCCGAACACCTTGTCAAACACGGTCGACGTCGGCGGGTCGATCCTGACCGATCTGCCCATCCTGGGGGTGGGTGAGGCGACCCTGCTGGCCGCCGGGTCGATCGTCGGCATCACCACGATCAGGTCGCTGCGGGGTACCGCCACGTGGGCCATCATCGGCCGGATGGTGGTGCCCGGCACCGCCGACGCCCAGAACGCCATCAGTCTGTTGTCGTCGTGGATCGTCACCGCCGCTGTCGAGACGCAGGAAACGACCAGCACCAACAGCTACGTCGACTTGACCACCCCCGGCCCATCGGTCACGGTCAACATCCGCCAGACCGGCCGAATCCTGCTGGTGTTGACCTGCCAGATCCAGTGGATCGACTCCGACCCGGCCGACGGTCGCGGCGGTGAGGTCACCGTCGAGATGTCGGGCGCCAACACCATGTCGACCGCCACCGCTGAGGGCCCGATCCGGTTGACGAACTACAACGGCGTCAACGCCGGCACGTCGATGTCGTTGCAGGGCACCTACACCCAGGCGGTCGTGGTGGAAGGCCTCAACGCTGGCGTGACCACGATCACCATGAAGTACAAGGCCCGCCCGGCTGGCGAGGCCGCTGGCGTCGACTTTGGCCGCCGCTCCATCACCGTGATCACCCTGTAGCCCTGTCGTCAAGACGTTGAAATGACGACTACCAGCCTGCCCGTCCCGCCACCCCGGCCGGGTCGGCTGGTGAACCGTTTGAACCGTGGCGACTACACCGACCTACGGCTGGCCGTACCAGAGCCTGTCCGACCCGCCTGACGGGCCCAACCTCGGCGAGGACTTGGCCCTCGCGATTGAGGCGACGGTGGCGGCGTTGGCGGCCACGGTGGCGGCCGCCGCGGCGGCGACCATCGCCCGCGTCCCGGTGCAGGCGACGGTGGCGACCAGTCAGACCACCGTGTCGGGCGCCTACACCGACCTGGCCACCGTCGGGCCGGCGGTCACGATCACGACCGGCACGTCGGCGCTGGTGACCATCGGGTCGGCGATCCAGGGCTCCAGCTCGCTGCTCACCTGCTACATGTCGTGGGCCGTGAGCGGTGCCACCACGTCGGCGGCGGTCGACGCCCGGGCCGTCGGCATCGCCAACCAGCAGCTCATCTTTGCCAGCCGGGTGTTCCTCATGACCGGGCTGACCCCCGGCAGCAACACGTTCACGGCGAAGTACAAGACCAGCGGCGGTGCGACCGGCACCTACACCGACCGGAACATGATCGTCCAGGCCGTGAACTGAGAGTGGTCGAGTTGGTCGAGCTGTGGCCGACGGTCCTGGTTGCGGCGCTCGCCGTGGCCGGCACCAGCCTGCCGGTGTGGCTCACCGGCCGGCAACGCAGCCGCGATCAACGTGCGGACTGGGCCCGGCAGGACGCGGTCGCCGCCAAAGCCGAGGCGGCCATTGACAAGGCCGCCGAACGGGCCGCCGAGACGGCCCGGCTGTTGCTGGCCGCCAACAAGAAGGTCGCCGAACAGGCCGCCTCCGACGCCGCCGAGGTCAGCGGCAAACTGGGCCAGATCCACGAGCTGGTCAATTCGAGCTTGACCGCGCAGATGGAGGAGGCGGCGGCCGCCCTCTCGCAGCAGGCGGTGCTGATGCGGGAGGTCGTGGCCCTCAACCGGGCCGCCGGTCGGGAACCGTCACCGGAGGCCTTGGACGCGATCGCGACGATCGAAGCACGGGTGGCGGAGCTGCAAGCCAGGCTCACCGACCGGGCCAAGTCGACCCAGATAGCCGACGCGAAGCTCACCGACCGGGCCTAGATCACCAACCCGGTGGTGGGGTTGATGTTGGCGAGGGCCCGCTGAATGTGCTCCAGGAGCCGCCCGGCCCGGCGGGGGTCCTGCACCGCCAACACGTGCAGCGCCGTCCGTACTGCCTCCACGTCGAGAGCCTGCAACCCGGTCAGCACCCACTGTTCACACTGGTCGGGGGTCGGCAACGGCTGGGTCATGGCGCCCATCCTGCCGTGTCTCGCCGCTGCGGGGCGGCGGCCGCACCGCCGCGGCGGGTAGGCTGCCTCCTGATCGAGTGTCACGGACAGGGCCCCCCCGCCCCGATGCGGGGGGCCCTACGCCTTTTCAGGGTCAGGCAGCGAGCGCGAGCAGATCCCGCAGACCCACCACGTTGTCGACCCGTTCGGCGGCGAAGTCGGCCCTGGCCGGCATGTCCTGACCTTCGAACTCGCGCTTGAGCAGGTACGGCTTCGTGTACCGCACCGTCGAGCGGCGGGTGACGTCGGGCACCGGCCGGCCCCGCACCATCACATAAGGGGTGACCTTGATCGCGCCGCAGCCGTGCTCGCACGGCAGGCGCCGCTCCAACGACTTGACCCGCCGGCTACGGCCTTCGGGCCGGTCGACGTGGAAAAACTCGAGGCGCAGTTTCGCCGGCCAGGCGTGGCCGACGTCACGGCAAGCCTTCGCCTCGTCGGGTAGCTTCTCCCATTCTGACGCCGGTAGCGGTGCAGCGTTGCTGCCCGCCCCGGCCTTGCGTCTAGCCACACGTGGGTCCTCTCGGTCACTCGGCCGGCGCCGGGTGGGCGCAGCCGACCGGGCGGGTCAAGCCGAGGGGCGGCCCGGGTTCGGGCCGGTTACCCGCAAGCGTGCAACCGTACCGGCCGAGCGGCCGCTCCGCTCGGGTCGCGCTCACCGGTCGGCGTGTCGGGGTGTCGATGCATGATTGCCTTCCCGGCGGGCCGGCTAGGCTGCGCTGTGCAGCCCTGAGAAGCTGCGGCGGCCCACGTGTTGGGGGGCGCCCGGAGGGCCCGCTACGGCAACGTAGCGGGCCCTCCTGCTGCCTTCCGCTCGGTTGGTGTCACCTGCGCCGGCACGTGGGTGTGGTCGGGCAGCCTGACCCGGTCCGGGTTCGCGGCCCGCCACGCCTCGATCTCGTCGAGGGCAGCCTGCACCTGGGCGGCCTGCTCATCCAGCCCCAACTCCAGGCACAGCCCGAGGTAGGCCCGCACCGCCCGCACGGCGAGCGTGTCCTGGGCCCGGATCACGAACCGCGGCTCGGTCGGGTCGGCGGGCCGGGCGGCGGCGAGCTCCGCCTCCAGCCGGGCCACCTTCGCCCGCAGGCGACCTTCTGGGGTGGCGGCCCTGATCTCGTCGAGGGTGCCGACCGGGGCGGCCGCGGCGTACTCGGTGGCGATGCGGGCGGCCCGTTCCGGCTCCGTGATGCCGAGGAACGCCGCCGTGTGGTCTTCGAGGAACCTGGCGTGCTGGAAGGCCTCATGCCGGGCCAGGTACGCCTCGGGCGGCTCGCCGTCGACCGAGACCGGCCCGTGCGGCCGCGGCCCGACCGGCGGGCCGAGCAGCAGCAGCACCTCGTTGACGTTGGTGGTGGCGGCGTCGATGCCGGTGGGGGTCGGGTCGTTGGTCACGGGGGGTGGCTCCTCTCAGAACAGGTGTCCCTGCCACCCGGCGGGCGGCTCACGCGGGACACCGTTGTGGTGCAGGACGCCTCGCTCGTCGATGACGTGGGAGGCGACGACCTGGCACTTGCGGGGGCCGCAGATGAACACGGGCCCGCCGAGCAGCGGCCCCGCCTCGATCGGCTCGTAGAACCATTCGGGCGGGAAGGCGGTCAGCTTCGCGAGCAGCAGCACCTGCTCGGGGGTGGGCACCTCCAGGCCGCACTCCCACAGGTCGACGTAGGGCTCCTGGGTGCCGCACGCGAGGTCCACGCCGGGCCCGTCCAAACCCCGCATGTCCAGGGCCATCGTGATGCGGGCCGGCACGACCCGGCCCGTAGCGATCAGGGCCTCGGCCTTCTGCCGGGCCGCCGCCGACCAGTACCGGTTCCGGTCGTTGATGGTCTGGTCGGCGGCGAGCTGGCGGGCCGCGGTTGCGGCTTGGCGGGGGCTGTGGTCGCGGGGCGTCGGCCGCCGGAACGGCACCACCTCGTCGTCAGCCATCCTCTGCCCCCTCTGTTGCTGCTGCCTCGAGGCCGGCCCGGGCGGCGGCCTGCCGCGAGCTGAACGCCACGCCCGGCCGGGCCGGATGGGTGTAGTAGAACTCGCCGACCGCTTGGCGCTGCCGGTGGCCGAGGCGGTGCGAGGCCGCCCGCGCGGCGCGCTGCTCGGGGCTGTAGCGCTGGAAGCCCCGCACCACCCCGTCGTCAGGCTGCATCGGGGTACGCCCTTGGGAAGGGCTCGGGCCAGTCGGCCGGGTCGTGGCCCTTTGGGTCGCGGCAGCCCCACTGACGGGCGAGCACCTGGCCGGCCTGTTTGAAGAAGAACGGCACCTCGGCCGCGGCGCACTGGTCCCGCAGCGCCCGGGCCCAGTCCGGGTCCATCGGCCGTGAGGAGCCAGACTCGCCGCCCACCACAACCCAATGCAGCGCCGGTCGGCAGTCCTGGCATCCGTCGTGCCAGGACTGGCCGTCGATGTCGAAGCACTTCCCCGCGATCGGGCGGGTGCCGAGCCACGGCTTGAGGTCGACCGGGCTGAGCAGCGGTTCACACGACAGCCACCGGACGGCGGCCGGTGTCCTCTCGAGGTGGGGGATACGCCGGTCAGCTTCCCGCTGGTTCTCGACCGACACCCCTAGCCACACGTTGGGCATCGGCCACGGCGGCACCCACGCCCGTTCAGGACTACGGCTCCAGCCCTGCCCGAGCTGGCCCGAGTCGCCCGCGAGGCGCCGCCCGCCCAGGTCGAACGCCCACCGTGGCCGGCGCCCTGAGTGGCCGAGGATGTCTTCCACGTGCCGGGCCACCTGGTCCACGAATCCGGGGCGGGTGAGGACCAGCTCCATCCGCTTGGCCCGCTTGGTCAGTACCTGGAAGGTGTGCCGTCCGGCGAGGGCCATGACCGCGAACACGCGGGCGGTGAAGTCGGCGGACACCTCAGCGTGGAACAGGTCTGACATCGAGTTGACGAACACCCGCTGCGGGGCCCGCCACGACAACGGCACCGTCACCACCGACGGGTGCATGGTCAGCCCGAACCCCGGGCCGGACGTACGTGGATCGCCGTCGATCTGGTACTTCGCCGACCCCATGCCCTTGAGCCGTTTCGCCATCGTGAGGGCGTAGCAGTTGTCGCAGCCGGGTGAGACCCGGTCGCAGCCGGTGGTGGGGTTCCACACCACATCGGTCCATTCGATGTTGCTCACTGGTCGCCCTTCAGGAAGGCTTCCAGGTCGACCGGGGTGACGTCGGGGGTGGCGACGATGGGCCGCCAGTAGGTCGCCGCGCCGTACGGCTTCGGGACCCGCTCGACCTGGTCGTGGCGTTCGAGCCAGTCGAGGGCCCGCCACGTCTCGGGCAGGTGCGGGTTGCGGTTGACGGCCCGGGCAACGTCGGGTGTCGCCATCGAACCGTCGGCGGTGCTGGCCTCACGGAGTGCCGCCAGCACCTGGTCGATGAGGTGCACCATCGCCGGGCGTGGCGGGCGGGGGCGGGGGGTTTGGGCCATGGAGGGGCCTCCTTGCCGGGTGGTGGTGGTGGGTGCGGGGTTCGGTCGGGCTGTGCCAACGGTCCATCAGCCAGCGGGCGGCCCACAGGTAGGGGCCGCGGCGGGCCCACCGCGGGACCGCCTCGAAGGTGAGGAACACTGCCATGTGGCGCAGTTCGGCGTCGCGGCTGCACAGTCCATACAGGACGTAGCCGAGGCGGGCGAGACGGCCCGGCTCGACCCGTGTCACGGTGGGCCGCCGTTGGCGCGGCGGTTGGCTTCTTCACGGTCACGGGCGGCGTCGCCGGTGATGTTGATGAGGGCGGAGACGTTGCGGTGGACGCCGTTGAAGTCACGTGCCTCCATCGGCGCATTGAACAGGGCCCGGCACATCGCCAGGTCGTTGTTGAGGAACGCGGTCAGGAACCGGGCTGCGAACAGGGCGGGCCGGGCCTCAGCCGGCAACTCGTCGACGTCGCCGCCGACCACGACCAGGGCGGCACCAACCACCGACTCGTCGTCGGTGACGGTCAGGGCCCGGTGGGCGGCGGCGAGGCCGCAGCACAGGCCGTACAGGCCGGCCAGGCCGAACGACTCGATGGCCTCGTTGACGTAGTGCTCGACCGCGGGCGTGTTGTCGTCGGCCGCGGCGAGCAAGACCGCGCCGGTGATTGTGGCGAGACGCGCGATGTCACCGTCGTCGAGTGCCCCGATGTTCATGTGCGGCCCCCGGTCTTGGCGGCGGCGGCGCGGACCAGGTCAGCGGCCATGCCGAGCAGGGCCGCCACGTTGAGCCGGGCGTGGTCGGGGCGGCCCCCCTCGAGAGGCGCCAGGAACAGGGCCATGGTCTGCTGGTCGTCGTCGTTGGCGTAGGCGGCGACGAACCGGGCCGCCCACAGCAGGGCCCGGGCCTTGCCTGACGGTTCCGGCGCGCCCGGCTCGGTGAGCACGACCGCGGTGGCGCCGGCCCGGGCCTCGGCCGGCATGCCGGCGGTGGCGTGGCCGTGGACGATCTCGGCGAAACACATGCACAGCGAGTAGACGCCAGCGTTGCCGTAGCGGTCGATCACCGCCACCATCTCCATCGCCGCCTCGAAGCTGTTCCGGTCGACGGCCAAGGACATGACGGCCGCCGCCCTGCCCATCAGGTCGTCAACCTCAGCCTCGGTCCAGTGGTCGTGGTCGGTCATGCCGGGCGCCGGTTCGACGCCGCGAACGATGCCAGCTCCAGGGGCGTCGGGGCGTCGCTGGGCAGGGCGCAGGCCCGGCACATCGCATCGGGCATCGGCCCGCCCTCGGCCCGCGCCGCGACCCTCCAGCCCTGCGAGCGGGCCCGCTGTTCGAGGCGCCGGTACGTCTCGCCCGGCGCGGGCGGGAACACGTCACCGCACGCCTCGCCGTGGGCTTTGCCCTGGCCGTCGACCCGCCGGCCCCGGCACACGATCGGCGCCCACTCCACCGTCGCCAGCGACGCCGCCACCGCATCGAGGATCTCCCGGGTCGGGTACCACAGCCGCTGAAACCCGCGGCACGGCACCGGCTCGGGCAGCGGCACCACGTTGGCCAGCAGCCAGTGGACCTGACCCGGGGCGGCCCACAGCGGTGGGCACTGGCACCGCGCCCCCGTCTCGGACACGTGACACACCCCATCCAGGTCGGCGATCGCGATAATCGCCGACCGCACCGTCCACGCCTCGAGCTGGTCGTAACGTTGGTCGAGCTTGGTGACGAGGTGCTCGTAGCCGGCCTCGTCGTCGCCCTTGCCGGCGTGAATGAGCAGCCGGTGGACGTCGGGCGGCGGTCCCCAGGTGCGGTTCTCGGGTGACTTGCCCAGCCGGGTGACCGCCAGCCCCCACGGGTTGAGCAACGTGAGGGCCGGGACGCCGATGAGGGCCGGCCGGGTGTACGGGTTCACGCTCGCGCTCCTTCGATTCCCTATGGACGGTAGTCGCCTACCGGAATGCAATCAACGCGACACGGGGGGCGGGCGGGGGCCCGTGTAGAGACGTACCTGGTTCGGGCGGCCCGGCCCGGGACGCCGCCCGGGCACGTCAGAGGGAACCCCCGCTCACATCTCCAGCACGGTGACCGGGAACGTGCCCGGGTCGGACTCTGTCGCCCCCAGCTCCATCCACCAGCTCCCGCCGCGGACGGCGAGGCACTGTTCGCATCCCCGCTCCGGCGGGCACTCGCCGCACTCGCCGAGCAGCCGGGCCCAGTCCTGTTCGATCTCCTCGAGCAGCGTGAGGGGTGCAACCCAGTGATGGTCGGTGAGGCTGCGATTGCCGATGACCCGGCGGCTGTAGGCGTTGAACGCCGCCAGGGCCGTGCGGGCCGGGTGATGGCCCAGGGCGAGCAGGATGCCGTCCTCCCCGAAGGTGCAGACCTGCACCCCGTAGCACGCGGTGAAGCCGTCCAGCGTCGGGATGGTTGCGCGGTCAGACATCGACACCCTCCAGCCGGTCAGCAGTCCACTTCGCACCGTCGCGGGTTGGGCGGGGTCGGGGCCGGGCGGCGTCGCCGAGCAACTCGATGCACTGGCAGCCGTCGTCGCCGCAGGCCCATTGCCCGTCGGGCAGGCGTACCCAGCCGGAGTCGAACAGGATCTCTTCGGCCTCGGCCAGGTCGCTGGGCAGGTGTTGGATGCCGTCGTCGCCTTCCTCGTCGAAGGTGTAGCCGCACGCGGCGGTAGCGATTCGGCACGGCACGGCGGCGCGGGTCAGCTCCGCGTGGCGGCCGTGGTCTGCGTCGCTCTCGCGGTTCATGTCGGCCGTGGCCCGCTCCAGGGCGGTCCAGTGCCGCTCGCCGTCGCCGAAGAGCGGCGACCCGGCCAGCATCCAACACGGCTCAGCCAACAGCAGGGGCCCGGTCGGGTCAGTCGTCGTCATTGGGGCCCTCCAGGACGGGCTGGAGCAGCGCGACGATCTCCTGGTAGCGGCTGGCGACCTCGGCGGCGGCTGCGTTGCCGGCCGAGGCCCACTCGCGCCCGGCGCGGGCGCCGGCCAGGATCACCGTCGCTGCGACGACGAGGTCGTTCAGCCACCGGTCGATGATGGCTTCCTGCGCCTCGTCGCCGTCGTACGACTCCGGCATGTGGCCGGTGATGGTGTTCTGCCAGTCGACGAGGGCGTCACGCTCGTCGGCAGTCTCCTTGCTCAGCCGCTGCCAATTCTCGAGCTGCGCCACCGTGACCGTCGTCTCGGTCTTGCCGGCCGCCTTCAACTCGCCTACGAGCTGCCAGAGGTACATGGGGTGATCTCTCCTGTCTGTCCTGTGTGGACGGCTACTGGATGGCCATGTCGTAGAACCGCGCGAAGTGCAACTGCGCCGCGACGGTGACCGTGTCGGTCGGGCCGTTGCGGTGCTTGGCGACGATGAAGTCCGCTTCGCCGGCCCGGGGTGATTCCTTGTCGTAGTAGTCGTCGCGGTGCAGCAGGATCACGACGTCACTGTCCTGTTCGATCGATCCCGACTCCCTCAGGTCGGCTAGCTGGGGCCGTTTGTCGGTGCGCTGTTCCGGGCCGCGGTTGAGCTGCGACACGGCGATCACCGGGCATTCGATCTCCTTGGCCAGCAGCTTCAGGCCGCGGGAGATCTCGGACACCTCCTGCTGGCGTGACTCGACCCGCTTCGGTGAGGTCATCAGCTGCAGGTAGTCCACGACGACCAGCTTCAGATCGTGGCGTTGGCGCATCCGGCGTGCCTTGGCCCGGATCTCCATCAACGTCATGTTGGGCGTGTCGTCGACGAAGATCGGGGCCTCGCTGATCTCACCCATGCGGCGGGCCAGCCGGGTCCAGTCGTCGTCGGACAGCTGCCCCGACCGGAGCACATGCAACGGCACCCTCGCCTCAGCGGCCAGGATGCGGGTGACGATCTCGATTTTCGACATCTCCAGGCTGAAGATCGCGCTGGTGTGGTTGTGCCTGATCGCGGCGTTGCGGGCAAAATCCATTGACACCGTTGACTTTCCGAGACCCGGCCTGCCAGCCACGACAATGAGCTGACCCGGGTGGAGTCCTTGCAGCAGCCGGTCCAGATCACCGAACCCGGTCGGGATGCCGGCCAGGATGCCGTCGCGGGAGCCCACCGCCTCGATCTCGTCGAGGGCGGGTTGGAGCAGCTCGGCCAGGATGGCGAAGTCGTCCCCGGCCCGTCGTTCGGTGATGTCGTACACCGCCTGCTGGGCCATGTCCACCACGTCGTCGACGTCGCGGCCCTGCCCGGCGGCGGCGCCGTAGCCCATCTGCACGATGCGGGTGCCCGCCTCGACGAGCCGCCGTAGCACGGCCCGTTCGGCCACGATGCGGGCGTAGTAGGCCGCGTTCGCAGCGGTCGGGACCGAGGCGATGAGGGTGTGGAGGTAGGGGCCGCCGCCCACCCGGGCGATCTCGCCGGCCTTGGTCAGGGCGTCGGCGACCATGACAATGTCGGCGGGTTCGCCCCGCCCGTACAGGTCCAGGATCGCGTCGAAGACAACCCCGTGGGCTGGGCGGTAGAAGTCGGCCGACCGGACGATCTCGACCACGTCGGCGATGGCGTCCTTGGACAGCATCATGCCGCCGAGCACGCACTGCTCCGCGGCCAGGTCCTGCGGCGGGGTGCGGTCAAACCCGCCCCGCTCGTCGCGTTGCTCTGGCACCTCAGCTACAGGTGTCTCCGGCTCGGTGGTCACGGAACCTCCTGGGCAGCCTCAAGGGCGGCGCGGCCCGCGTCGGTGAGTTGCCACCGCAGCGGGTCGCCCTGTCGGGGCCACGGCTTGCGCTCCCCCAGCACGATCAGCCCGGCCGCCTCGGCCGCCCTGACCGGCCGGGTGCAGCGGCGCCAGTCGCGTTCGTTCATCGCGAACGTCTCCCCGGACCGTTGCCGCATGACCCGGAACACGAGGCCCGCCGCCACGTCACGCAGCAACGCGCACAGGGCAGCGTCCAACCCGGCCGGCGGCGGGGTGGGGGCGGTCATGGGGTGGTCCGGTGCTGCGGGCACAGGTCGGGCGCCGTGCGGGAACCCGGGCCGCCGTTGGGCCGAACCTGCCAGCCGCCCTGCTCGGCCGCCTCGACCCGGGCGGCCCGCCAGTTGACCTGATTCCAGGCCTGGTCGGACTGGTAGAACCGCGGGCAGCCCGGCTCGTCGCACTCGACGCGGTAGACCGGCGAGACCACAAGGCGGGCGCTCATGCGGCACGCAGCTTGGCGAGGGCCCGACCGAGGGCCGCGACGGCGGCGGCCCGGCCCTGCGGCGTGAGGTCAGGGGCCCGCTGGGTGACGTCGACCCACTCGTACTCGCCGGCCTTTGCCGCGCCGTAGAGGGCGTTGGCTTCGGCCTCCGTGAGGTGAAGCGTGATCTTAGGCGACGACATCGGGCGCCTCCTGCTCCGGCGCGGGTTCCCACGGGCCGATGTGGACGGTGCGGACCATCAGCCTCGCGTTACCGCACCAGCGCCGAGCGGTGATGTCCGTCTCCGGCGGGTTCAGAGCCCGGCGTGCGGCGTGAGCTTCGACAACCCCCAGCGCTTCCAGCTGCGGCCGCTCATCGATCAGTCCCCGATCTGGGTCCTGGCCGTCGAGCCAAATCTGGGCCGCCCACTCCTTCCGCGTCTCACCCCCGGGGGGCAGCAGCCCCGCGTCGGCGAGGGCGATGGCGGCGGCCCGGGCGCCCCACGCCCCGACCGTCTCGTACTCCCACTTGCTGATGCCCGACGTGTCGGGCCAGCGGTCGCGGGGGCAGAACTGGCCCGGGTCGTTGATGGCGCGGCGCAGCAGGTCGACGAGGTCGCTCATACAGCCACCGCCTCGACGGTTGCGACGACGACCCGGCAAAGGTCGCATTCGACGTCGTCGCGGTAGCGGCGGTGGTTGGCTTGGTGGTGGCCGGCGGCGGCACATTCGGCCCGGGCCGCCTCGCGCAGGTGGGCTTCGTGGGCGCGGACGTGGAAGTCGGGCTGCTGCTCGTGGCCCTGGATCAGGTGCCAGTCGAACTCGTCGGGGGCGGTGACTTCCCAATCGCCGTCGAGCAGGGTGCTCACGTCGGTGAGCTGGTCGAGGTCGGCGCCGCCGCTGTCTTTGATCTGTTCGACGGCGTCGGCCTGGTCGTCGGCTTCGACCCACACCACGTGGGTCGATCGCATCTCGATCAGGACCGGGTAGCGGACCATTCGGTGCCTCCAGTGTGGACGGTCGGGGGCGTGCTCGTGGGCTAGGCTAGCCGTGATCCTAAATGTAGTCAACACGCCGCGCGGCGTGTTGACTACATTTTGTATGGCGTCTAGTGTTCAAGACAGCAACCCTGCCCGTCTCGGAACACAAGCCCAGGAGGCCCTGCTCATGGCCCTGACCCTCGTGCGCGCCACCCCGGCGCGCGGCGACGCGGGCGACCGCGTCAGCCCCGACGGCATCTGGTCACTCACCCACGAACTCGGCGACGACGACGACACCGGCGACACGGTCGTGCTCGTGGTCGTCACCCACCTCGCCACCGGCCTGCAACTGACCCACCCCGCGGCCGGCGTCGACGACTGGCTGATGTCGGGCGTGGCGCTGGCCGAGGCGAAGGCGCAGGCCGTCGGCACCTTCAACGGCCTCGCCCTCGAGGAGGCGAAGGACGACGCCCGGGTCGCGCTGGTCAAGCTCGACCTGCTGCTGCCAGCCGGCGCGGTCGACCTGGCCGAGTACCGGTGCGAGTGCGGCGGCTACCTGGCGATGGCCCCCGGGCGGCGTCTCGTCCACGTCGACGCGTGCGCCCACGACATCAACCCCACCACCCCGGGCCCGACGACCAGGGAGCTGTTGGGACTGCCCGCCGACCCCGCCCTGCCCCGGTGCGACGAGATCGTGTGCGACCCGGCCGACCACCGCATCTGCCTCGACCCGGCGCCCCGCGTGTGCGGGCACCCCTGCCGGGCGAAGGCCTGCGCGTACGCGCCGCAGTGCCCGTCGGGGCATGAGGACTGCTGCGCCGGCCACCACGGCTACGGCGACTGATGCTCAACCGTCGAAGGCCGCTCCGCCGCACCCGGCTGGCGCGGGGCGGCGGGCTGGCCCGTACTCCGATGAGGCGGCGGCGGTGGCAGCCGGCGGTGCCGGTCGAAACGTCGGCCGGGCTGACCGGCCGGTCGGGTGGGGTGTGTGAGATCGCCCTGCCGGGCTGCGCCGGCCGGGCCACCGACCCGTCGCACCGCATCACCACCAAGACGGGCGGCCGCCACGGTGACGCGAAGGTCGACCACGACCGGCTCTCCGACGTGATGGACGCCTGCCGGCCCTGCCACGACTGGGTCGGCGAGCACCCGAGGCAGGCGCAGGTGCTGGGGCTGGCGCTGCGTGAGGGCGACGACCCGGCCGCCTCGCCGCTGCTGTACCGCGGCCGGCTCGCGTTGCTCGGCGACGACGGCATCGTCGACTACCTGCACCGGTGGCCGGCGGCCTGACCCTCGGTTGTGTTCCCTGAGATACGGATGTATCCTAGGGACAACAGCGCGACCGTCCACTGAGGAGAGACCGATGACCACGACCCTCGCACCGTTCGACCGGGTGCCGCCCATGCGGCCGGCCCACCTCATCGGCGTGAGCCTCCTCATGGACGACGTCGACAACCTGCTCCAACGGGCCCTGCACAGCCGCGGCCGCGACGTATCGCTGCTCGAAGACACCGCCCTTGCGTTGCGTAACGCGATGCTGTGCCGGCGCACCGACGCCCAGCTGGCCGACGAGGCCCGCTATGAGCGTGAGGTCGACGAGTACAACGCGGCGGTGCGGGCGTACAACGCCGCCGTCGAAGCCGCGAAGCAGGCCCGCGTCAACGCCCGCGGGGTCGCCAAGGTTCGCGCCTCGGCCTGCCCCCGCTGCTTCGCCACCCACGCGGGCGAGTGCTGACATGGCCGAGATCTACGAGGGCATCACCTACGTGATCCCGTGCGGCGGGGCGAAGCTCGATCACTCCGCGGCGGCCCGTGATCTGTATGTCGGGCAGATGTTCCGCCACACCCTCGCCAACACTGAGCGGCTCGCCGCGCTGGACGTGGCCGAGGGGCGGGGCCCGGCACGGGTGCTGATCCTGTCGGCCCGCTACGGCCTTGTCGACCTCGACCGGGTGGTCGAGCCGTACGACCTGCGCATGGACCAGAAGGGGTCCGTGGCGGCCGACGTCATCACCGCGCAGGCCCTCGAGCTAGGCATCGACTGGGGGGCGCAGGTCTACGGGCTGCTGCCCCGGGCCTACCTCGCCCGCCTCGACGCGGCCCTGCGGCCCCTCGACATCTACGTGCAGGACGTCTACGAGGGCTGCGGCGGCATCGGCGAGCAGCGCCGGGTCAACGCCCTGATCGCCCGGCCCTTCGGGCCGGCGGCCGCGCCGGCCAGCGGCCCGGGCCCCGTGGTGTGGATCGGCGCCGACGTCGAAGCGTTCTGGTGGGGGCTGCCGATCATGGTGTCGTACGGGCGGCTCCGCTCAGCCCGTACCCTGCCCGTCGCGTCGGCCCCGTGGGTGATCGACTCGCGCGGCTACACCGAGCTGACCCAGCACGGCACGTGGACGATCGACCCGGCCACCTACGTCGCGGACCTTCGCCGCTACGCCGCCGAGATCGGCAACCTGGTGTGGGCCGTCGCGCAGGACTGGCCGGCCGGGGCGGCCCTGCTCGAGCGGACCGGCCTCACCGAGGCCGAGCATCAGGCCCGCACGGTCGCGTCGGTTGTGGAGCTGAGGGCGATGGCCCCCGAGCTACCGATCATCGCCGTCGTCACCGGCACCACAGTGGACGGTTACCTGCGCCACCTCGACCTGTACGCGGCCGCCGGCATCGACCTGCGCGCTGAGCAACTCGTCGTCGGCGTCGGGGCGCTCGTGGGCCGCCCGGCCGGCGAGGTCGCCGCGATCGTGCGGGCCCTGTACGACGCGGGGCTGCGCCGCCTGCACGGCTTCGGCGTCAAGGGCCGCGTGCTGGAAGACATCGGCGCGCTGCTCGAATCGCTCGACTCAGCGTCGTGGTCGGCCGAGGCCCGCCACCAAACCGACGCCTGCCCCCACGGCCTCGTCACGTGGGAACGCAACTGCCCCCGCGCCGCCGTGGCATGGGCCGACCGCCAACGCGCCCGGGCCGCCGCCGGCACCGCCCAACCCGACCTGTGGACCGACCTCGCTCAGGCCGCCTGAGCACAACCCCCGCCACCGCCCAGTCAACCCGAGGAGCCACCTATGCCAGCGCCCACTGTCATGACCGGCGGCGCGTCGTGAGCCGCATCCGGAAGGCCTACCACGACCCGGAGGCCGAGACCCACTCGATCCCGACGTACTGGTGGAAGGGCGCCCCGGACGGCCTCAAGACCCGCCGGCAGCTCCGCAAGGACGGCCTCGCCCCTGGCGGGCAGGGGATCGCCGCGCAGGTGCTGTGGCACGGCGTCGGCGGTGAGCGGGTCGCGTACCTGTACCGGGTCGAGCTGGCCAAGCCGAAACGCACCGCTACCCCGGCCCAGCTCGCCGCCGTCAACAAGGCCCTCGCCGCCCGCCGCACCTGCTCGACGTGCGGGCACGAGCGGCCGTACTACATCCCGCGCAGGTTCGGCGAGTGCCTGGACTGCATACCCGACGCCGTGTTGAGAGCTGCGTGATCCACTGTGGACGCTGTTGACCGTTTGGTGGCTGAGATCGCCGCCCCGATCATTCGCGAGCTGGGCCGGGTCGGCCTGGCCGAAGAGGAGATCCAAGCCGCCATGGCCCGGCATCCCGCCGCGGCCGACCCGATCTGGCACGCGTTCGCGTTGCTGGTGCCGACCGGGGCGAAGGTTGGCCTGACCGATGCCGTCTACCGCAGCCATTGCCGCGAGCTGCTCGACCGGGTCGCCCTCGGCGCCGACCTGCGGGCCGGGACGGCGGCTGAGTGTTGTGTGGCGCTGTGCGAGGTGTCGACGGCGGTGCCGCTCAACACTGTCGCGGCCGGCCTGTACCACCGGGTGTGGGCCCTGGCCGGGCTGCCCGAGATGGGCAACCGGGACCACTACGAGGCGCTGCGCTCGTCTGAGATCGACGACGCGGAGTGGATGCTGCGGGCCAAGCTGTCGCAGCCGTGGCGGCGCCTGCCCAAGCCGATCGTCCACCGCACCCTGTGTCCGGCCAGCCTCGCCGTACCACGACCTCGCGACCCGGGTTTCTATGACCAGCGCGGGACGTGGGTGCCGCAGGCTCTGTTCAACCCGAGCGAGGTGACGTCATGACGGCGGCCACCGCCATCGAGGTGCCCGAGCTGCCGCACGAGCTGAGCCCCACCCCCACCGACCCGGCCTGCCCGGGCCGGATGCACGGCACCGTGTCGGCGTATCGCCGGCACGGCTGCAAGTGCCCCGAGGTGATGGAGCGTCAGCGTGCCTACCACCTGATGCTGGAGGCCCGGCACCGGGAGGAGATCGCCGCCGGGGTGCGTCAGCCGCGCCCGTCGAGGCGACCCCGGCCTCCGGTCGACGAGGGTGACGTTGAGGCCGCGTTCTGGGCTGCCAAGCGGCGGCTGCCGGTGCCGGCCGGGTTGACGACGGCGGAACGGGTCGTGCTCGTCCACCGGCTGCACCTCCTACCCGGCACGACGTGGTGGGGGCCGATGTCGGCGGCTGAGATCGGCGAGCGTATCGACCGGTCAACACGGCAGGTGCAGCGTTACTTGTCGATCGACCCGGCCGCGGCGTGGGCGGGTGAGGTCGACGAGGATGACGACGACGAGGGGGCGTAAGGCGTTTCGCCTCACGCCCCACGCGGCGTGTTGACCGCATATGGCTTGACGGATAGCCTTTCTACCGGGGGCGCTCGCCCCACAACCGAGGAGGCACCCCTGTTGACTCTGCTGCAACTCCCATCCGACCTCCGTCCGGCGCTGGGCCTCGAGCGGGGCCTGGCGTGCCCGTGGCCCCGCCCCAGCCCCGGCGACCTCGAGCTGATGCGCCACGGCACCTACGGCCTGGTCGACGGGATTGAAGTGATCGGCTGGTACGGCATCGCCAAGCGGCTCGGCTTCCGCACCCGCAAGGGGGGCGTGGCTGAGCAGTCGGCCCGGTCGATGCCGGGTCGGGCCCCGGGGTTCCCGGGGCCGATGTTCGTCGTGCCGGCCGGCGGCACCATCGAAGTCGTCTTGTGTGACTGGCCGGCTGTGCAGCAGTTCTCGATCCGGACCGGCCGGCTCGCCCCCGACGGGGTGACGCCGTTGCGGCTACGGCCCCGCCGCGGCCGCGCCAAGCACCGCCGCCGCACCGCCCACGCATAACGTGGCCCCTCCCCGTGCCAGCGCCAACCAGGACGGGAAGGGACCACCCACCACCACGGAAGGCCCCAATCAACCCGAATGAGGGCCCCACCGTTCGGCTCACGGTACAGAGTCGACGGGTGGGGATCCAAGAGAGAGCGAGCACCCCATGCCCGATATCGACACCACACCCGAGGTCGAGGTGACGGCTGAGGCTGAGGCGCCGCCGGCCCCGGTCCGGTTGGCTCCGCTTCTGCACGCCATGGACCAGTACGACGGGCCCGACCAGCTCGCCGAGATGAAGGAGCTGGCCGAGTGGCTGGCCGCCTCGGCCGGGATGCTGTCTGAGCAGTACGCCGGCAAGCCGGCCAACATCGGCGTAGCGATCATGCAGGCCCGCCGGCTGCGTATCCCGATCGCGGCGGCCCTCGATGAGCTGTACTACGACGGGTCGGGCCAGGTCGCGATGAAGGCGAGCCTGATTCAGATGTTGGTGCGCCGCGCCGGCCACGCCATCATCATCCACCGCACCGACCGGCTCGAAGCGGTCATCGAGATCGAGCGGGGCGACGGCAAGCCGGGCGGCGTCGTGCGCTGGACCATCGACGAGGCCAGCGTGGCCGGGCTGCTCGAAAACGACATCTGGGCCAACTTCACCGCCGACTGTCTGTTCGCGCGGTGCATGGCCCGTCTCGCCCGCCAACACGCCGCTGACGCCACCGGCGGCGTCGTGTACGTGCCGGAGGAGCTTCAGTCCGGCTACGCCGATGGAGGCGACGCCGACGCCCAACTCACCGACCGGACCGTCACTGAGCCGGTCGTGGCGCTGCTCGACGGGTTGGAGACGGCCGGCCACGCCGAGGTGCGGGCGAGGTGGCAGACCGCGATCGACCGGGGCCTGCTCAACGCGTACGCGGTCGACGGGCCGGGTGGGGTGGCGTTGTCGTTGGGGGCGGTGCTGCGCCGGGCCCTCGACGCGACGATGCCCCCGCCGAAGCAGCGGCCCGCCCCGCCCATCTCGGGCGCCCCGACCGGGTCGACCGCGCGGTGCGGGTTGTGCCCGGTCGACGAGGTCGTGATGACCGGCAACCACCGCGACGGCTGCCCCCAGCACGTCGACGCCCCCGCCGCTGCGGGCGAACCCGACCCGTCCGGCATCACTTGGGTCGATGCCGAGTGGGGGCCCGTCACGCCGGCGAACACGCCCCCAGCTCGCCGCAAGCCGAAGGCCCGCCGCAAGGGCAAGGGCAAGGGTGGAGGTCGTCGTGGCGGGCGCCGCTGACGCCGTCCGGGCCCGGTATGTGACCGCCCTCGCCGAGGCCCACCGCGCTGAGAACATCGCCCGGGCCCGCCCGCCGCATCGGCTGTCCGTGTCGCGGCTCGGGGGCTGCACCCGGCAGGCCGGCTACGCCCTGTCCGGCACCCCGGTCAGCGACACGCCCCCGCCGGCCGAGGCCCGGGCCGCGAACCACGGCACCTGGATTCACAACGGGTTGCTGCCCCGCCTGGCCGACCAGGTCGGCGGCAAACACGAAACCGACGTCATCGCCCACGCCGCCGGGCTGGCCATCACAGGCCAGTCCGACCTGGCGGTGGTCGAGTCGGTTGACGGCGGCGAGATCGTCGACGTGAAGACCGTCAACGGGTTGGACCCGGTGCGCCGCTACGGCCCCCACGGCGAACATTGGGTGCAGGTGCTGGCCTACGCGTTGGGCGAGACGCAACGCACCGGCCGGCTCATCCGCTGGGCGGTGCTGATCTACCTCGACCGGAGCTCCGGCGAAGAGGAAGTGTTCGTGCGGGAGATCACCCCCGCGGTGCTGCTCGCAATCGTCGACCGGGTGCGGGAGATCGTGGCCGCGGCCGCCGACCCGGACACCGCCCCCCGCACCACGGCGGCGTTGCCGGGCGGGCGGCGGTGGCGCATGCGGGGGCCGGGCGCCTCGTACGAGTGCGACGAGTGTTGCTGGTTGGCGCGGTGCTGGCCCGGGGCGAAGCCGGGCGTGCGGGGGGCGCAAGCGGCGATCGTGCGGACCGACGCGGCGATCGAGGCGGCGCTGGGCGCCTACTCGGCCGCGGCCCGCGCCTCGTCCGACGCGGCCCTGGAGCAGGACTTTTGGCGGTCGGTGCTGGCCGGGTCACCGGCCGGCATCTACGGGGCGTGGCGTCTAACGTGGACAAAGAACGGATCGATCAGGGTGACCGCGGTGCGGGCCCTGGAGGAGGCGTCATGAGGTTCAGGCTGCACGGCGTGCAGCGGTGGCTCGGCCGCGGCCGGCTCGAGGTGCTCGTTGATAACGCCCTGATCGACTCGATGCCGCCCGAAGACGTCGAGCCGTTGGCCCGGTACCTGTACGCGATGTGTTGGCCCCGCCCCCGGCCCAGCGACAACGACGAGTGGGAGGAGTGGGCCGAGTTCTCGTTGGCCGCGACGATGTGGCTCGTCTACGGGGTGCTCGACGCGGCCGCGTTCCCGCTCGGGTCGGTGCCGCTGGACAAGGAGGGCCGGGCCGGGCTGCCCCTGCCCTACCGTGACCGGCCCGAGCCGGTGGAGGTGCCCCGTGACGTCGTCGACTGACCCGGTCACCGGCCTCACCTGGGCGCCGGACGACTTCGATGAGGTCGACTACCCGGCCAAGTGTCGGCACTGCGCCCGGCCGATCAGGCCGCATCAGGCCTGGTGGCTTGACGAGGCTGGGCTGTTCCGGTGCATGAAGGACGTCGACCACTCCCCCATGCCGGCGCTGTAGCCTCGGCCCCCGCGCGCACAGAGCAGCGGCCCCCCGCCACGACATGAGTGGACCGGGGGCCGCTGCCACGCCAACAGGGAACACAAGCAAGTAGCAACCCCGCCTTGCCTCCGTCGACGCCCGGCCAGCATAGCGAAGTGGCCCGAGCTGGCGTACCTCCACGGTGCTGCGTGTTGAGCGCAGTGTGGATGGCTGCTAGTCTCCCGCGCGTGATCCCTTCGCAGAGCGACCCGACCGGCATCACCGACGCGATCGTCGACCTGTTCGCGATGCGGGCCGTCCACGACCTGCCGTTGGCCCGGTACGTGGCGGGTGAGCCGGCCGAGGCCCGCCACACGATGCGCCTGCCAGCCGGCGACGACGAGGGCGAGGGCCGCTACCGGACGTTGCTGCGGGGCGAGCCGGCCGGCTGGTGCGACGGCCTGGCCACCGCCGCCGGCTTTCCCGAGCTGGTGCCGGCTCTCGCGGCCCGGCCGATGCCGCGGGTGCTGACCTTCGTCGAGGCGGCGGGGCTGCTGCCGTCGCTGGCCGACCCGGAAGCTTCGCTGACGACGTACGGGCTGGCCAACGCCGCCCAGAAGCTGTACCCGCTCTACGCCAACAACATCAACGCCCGCGGCCGGCAGCGTTACCTGTTCGAGCTGGACGTGAAGGCGGCCGCCGCTGAACGTCGGCTGGCCACGGCCGAGCGGCCCTCGGCCCGGCTGCGTCAGGCCGTCGCGGCGGCGAAGGCGGAGTGGTTGGCGTTGCAACGGCTGCTGCCGGTGCCGATTCGCGAGCACATGGTGGATGTGGACCTGAGCCTGCCGCCCGGCCGGGTCCGGTTGGCGCTCGACCCGGAGGTGCTGAGCACCGCGGCGCTGTGTCTTGACGGGCTGCTGATCGCCGAACGGCAGGGGTGGCTGGTCTACCTGCACCCGGGGCCGGCCGGCCGGTCGTACGTGGTGTCGGTCGCCGATCGCGACGGCGGGCGCGTGGAGCGGGAGCTGCCGCAGGAGCGGGTGCTGTCCTGGTTGCTGGGGGTCGCCGACTGGCACGGCCGGCCCGACCTGGTCGCGTACCGGTCCGGCCTGATCTTGACCGCCAGACCCCTAAATTAGCCGTTCGGCTGATGTCGATATAGCCGAATGGCTACCTCTATGGTTGTGTACCCTTAGGGCCCTGTGGTATCTTAGAGACACAACTCCACAGAGGCGAGCCACTCCGAACCGGAGCAGTGCAAGGGGAAGCCCAGGCAGACGGGCACAACCAGAAGACCCAGGGCCACGAGATACACCGGGACACCACCGCGAGATCCCGCAAAGCCGAGAAACCTGGCAGAGGAAAACGACAGCCGAAGCGAAGCCCCCCCAAGTAGCCGGAACCGAGAAAACAGCGAGATCGCCTCGAGGAACACATCGAACGAAGACGCGGGGGCCCCGCACAGGGCCCCCCAAAACCCTGCCCCTCCAAAGGGGCTGAGGCGAAGAGGGAAGCCACCAACCAGCCAACGGCTGGCAGGGCGCCAAGAGCTAAGCAGACAGGGAGCGGCCCCGGCCGCCACGGAACGGTGCAAGTCCGTCCTGGTCAAGCGGCGATCGGGAGCCCTCGCCCAGACAGCGGCCGGCCCGGCAGGCCCGACCCCCCTCAGCCCCTCTGAAGTGGCAGGGCCACAACCCCCGAGCCCGCGAGGCAGCGGCGTCGAGCGAAAGCTCCGCCAGCGCCCGGGCCAACCCCACCCCCGACCGGGGGGCCGCCGCGGGGGCGGCCAAACGGTCACCCAAACTTCGACCCCTGAGGAGGGGCCATGTACGTCCGTAACGCAAGCTCGATCAGCGGCAAGGTCATCGTCTGGGGCTTCGTCCTCGCGGCGGCCGGCCTGAGCGCGCACGACATCGTGACGCTGTTCGAGCGCATCGGCGCCCCGGCGCCGCTGTCCTGGCTCGCGCCCGTCTTCATCGACGGCGTGACGTGGCTGGGCAAGCTCATGCGGTCGCGATCGCTGAGCAGCAAGACCAACCAGGCTGGGTTGGTCTACCTGATCCTGGGCGGCGGCGCCTCGCTCGCCGCGAACCTGGCGGCTGGTGAGTCGCTCGGCATGAAGCTTCTCGGTCTGCTAGCCGTGACCGGCTTCATCCTGGGCGAGATCGCCCTTGGCCTGATCGAGGGTCGCGAGGTCGCCTCGGCGACCAAGCCGGCCGCAACGCGCTGGCAGCCCACGCCGGAGATGAAGGCGGCCGAGGAGACCTGGCGCAAGGCCAACGGTTACTACGGCCCGAAGAAGACGGCCCAGGACCGGAACGCGATGACCACCAAGTACCGCAAGCGGGTGCTGGCCGAGCAGGCCAAGCAGCTCGCGGCGACCGGGGCCACCCCGTGAACCTCGGCTAGTCGGACCGACCGGTCCTGCTAGCCGGTGCGGTGAAAGACGAGGGGGGCGGGGACGTCCTAGCAGGGTCCCCGCCCCCCTCCCAACTCCCCGAAGCGCCAAGGCGGCGCGCCGGCACACACGCCGGAGGCGACCCGGTTCGATTCCGGGCGGGGAGACGACCCCGAACCCCACCTTCCCGAAGGAGATCAATATGACCAACACCGAAGAGCCGGACCGGGAAGCCCTCGGCCAGCTCACCGCTAGCCGGGTCGACGCGATCCGGCTGGTGGTCGCCTGCTACCGCCGGCCGGCCGACGGTGCCGAAGAAGAGATCGAAGTCCTGACCCCCGAACAGGCCGGCTCATCGGGCTGGCTGATGCGGTGGCTCGACGGGCCCGACGGCTGGGCGTACCAGGCCGAGACCGAGGCAGACCAGCTGCCCGGCGCCCCGCAGGTCGAGGCGATCGACGCCCAGACCGTGATCCTCCGGCCGGCCCGCTGACCGGCCGGCCCTCCCTGTAGCGCAACGGCAGCGCACCGGCCCCCAGCCGGTGGTCCAGGTTCGAGTCCTGGCAGGGAGGCGACCCCGAAACCCCCCCCAACCGAAGGAGGCCCATCGTGGTCACCTGCACCACCCGCAACCGCACCGCCACCGCCTCGGACGCCGCCGGCTACCGAACCCCGGAGATCTGGATGAAGATCTGGATGATCATGACGGGTCTGTTGGCGCTTGGCATGTTCCTGGCCTGGTCGGTGGGCGCCGCCCTGGCGGTCGCGTTCTTCGGCGCCACCGCCGAGAACATCCGGTTCACGCTGTACGCCTGCGCCGCCGTCTGGTCGATCGCGTCGCTGCTCAACATCGCCATCGACTGGCTCCGCGTGCGGGCCCGTCGGGGCCGGCTCCGGATCGCCGAGGCCGGCGGCGACCGGGTCGTCGTGGTCGCGCCCCACCGGATTGCCGACGCGCTCGCCCCTTGGTTCGCCGACGCGGCCCGGCCGGTCGTCATGGCTGACCGGCTCGCCCGGCTCCAGACGTCGTACATGGCCGGCCAGCCTGACCGGCACCTTGAGGCGCTGCTCGGCCTCATGGTCAGCCCCGTCGCCCGCAAGTCCGCCTGACCAGCCGCACCGCACCGCCTCGGGCACGCCCGGGCCGGTGCGGGAGCGGTGGCCATACGGCCTGCACCACCCAGATCTCGACCAACGCGAGGAGCGCGAGATGCACCAACCCGCCGACATCCGGGTCCAGACCGCCAACGGCGGCAAAGTCCTGGCCATCACCAGCCCCTACAACGCCGACTTCGTTGCCGGTGCCCGCGAGTTGGGCGGCAAGTTTGCCAACACCGACTCGTTCCGGGGCTGGTTTTTCGACCCGCGTGACGAGCAGCGGGTCCGTGCCCTGCTGATCGCCGTGTACGGCTCCGACGGTTCGCCCGTCGCGCAGACCGTCACCCTGCACGTCGTGGTCGCCGACTACCCCGGCACCGAATACGACCGGATCATCGTGGCCGGCCGAGAGGTCGCCCACCGACGCGACCGGGACAGCTCCGTCAAGTTGAGCGGTGCCGTGGTTGTGGCTGGCGGGTTCCCGTCCAGCGGCGGGTCGAGGGCGAACCCGGCCCTCAACGCCAAACCCGGCACTGTGCTCGAGGTGCGGGACGTGCCCGCCGGGCACGCCGACGTCCACGCGGCCGGCGTGACCGTGGTCGGCGAGGAAGTCGACCGTGACTCCCTGATCGCTGAGCGGGCCGCCCTTGTGGCGCGCCTCGACGAGATCGACGCCCTCCTGGGCGGGTCGCTGTGAACGCCGTCGTGGACCTGTTCAGGGTGATGCCGGCGCTCGTGGCGGCCCACCCGTGGATCGCCGTCCCGGTGGCTCTGGCCGCCGCGGTCGGCGTTGCGGTCGCGGTCGTCCGTTCTCGGGCGGCGCAGTGATGGCCCTCACCGAAGACGTCGAGATCGTGCGGGCCGCGATCAGTGTGCTGGCCAGCGTCAGCGCCGCCAATCTCGCCAACCGAGGCGAGTTGCTGCCCCGCACACTCGTCAACCCGTACGCGCTGCGCGAGCTGGCCGACGAGGTCGAGAGGCGCTACCCCGGCATCGTCGACCAAACCCGCAACGCCCTACCCGACTGAGGAGAACCCCGGCATGCCCAACACCGATCGCGACGCCCGTAACGCCGCCATCGCCAGATCCATCCGCACCGTCGGCCCGGGCGCCACGGCGTCCGTGCTGCGCGTCGCCGGCCCTGCCAAGTTCGACGTGGGCGACATTGTCGTGCTGGCGATCCTGCCCGTCACCGGCCACACCTTCGAGGTGACCGAGCTGCCGCCCGACGCGGCCACCGACCCTGACCCGCTCGTGCGGATCTGGCCGACCGACCCGGGCGACGTCCGGGGTGGCCAGTGGATCAGCTCGCACCTGCTGCTTCGCTCCGACAACTGCCCCGAGCACTGTCCCGGTTGCGGCATCAACCTCAAGGCGGAGGGCTACCCGCTCGGCCACAAGACAGACGAGGGCGACCAGTGCGAGTGGTCGTGGGCCCGGGTCGCCGGCTACTGAGGCACTGAGTAGCGCCGTCGCTGGCCTCCACCGTTCGGCTATCACGCACCTCAGCCGAACGGTGGAGGCGAGCGATCGCGTCGCAGATCTTGCAAAGTCCTGTTTTCGCAGCTCACACCTGGAGGCCCTATGAGCCGTGTTGTCGACCTCACCGCCGAGGTCACCTGCATCCTTCCGACCGGCCGGGGCGGCCGCGTGCCGCCCGGCACCTATCCAGTCGTCGAGATCGACGGCGCCGCGCAACGCGACGTCGCGTACATCACGGTCGGCGACGACCTGGTGTGCATCGCCGTCCATGGCCCGGCAACCACCTTCCGAGAGGTCAGCGACGACCTGACCGAGGGCGAGGTGGACGAGATGTTGCGGCGCGTGTTCTTCAGCGCCGACCAGCCGACGCGCGCCGAGTTGGACGCCTCGTTCGACGCGGCGGTGGCCGCGGCAGCGAGTCCAATCCGTGACCGGCTCGAGATCACCGGGATAGTCAGAACAGGTCAGGCCACGGCCCAACTCGGCCCCGACCTGACCGACGGCGTGATCAAACTCGGAATGATCGTTACGATCGCCGGCCAGGAAGACCCGGTGCTGCTCCTCATGACCGAGGACGTCACCCGCGACATGGAGCACCTGCTGTCCACCGGCCACCTTCCGACCTAAACCCAACCCCCCTCACCGACGAGAGGAGCTCCACCTTGCCCAAACCGTCCATCGACGTCCACCCGGCCGCCGGCCGCGACGCGGGCCGCAACGAACGGATGATCGGCTTCTCCGCCCCGTCGGGGGCTGGTGGGCTGATCACGCTGGCCCTGCAGGACGACGGCACGATCACCCTGCACGTGCACGGCCACAGCAACACGGCTGTCACCGTCGGCGAGGCCGACGGCGAGTAGACCCGTAGGACCGCCTGTACGCCTCGCCGAACCTCTCCCCCACCGGCGTCCACACCCAAGGGCCCGCGGGCCGCTCCGACACGCTCGGGGCGGCCTGCGGGCCCTTTTTGCGTTTCTGGCCAGCTACCGTTTCCCGGTGATCATTCACGTGGGTGAGCCTGCCGTTCCCGTTCTGTACCTCGATCTCGACGGGACGGTGCGGCAGGGCAAAGACGACGCCCTCGGCCGGTTCGTCAACGGGCCAGGCGACGTGTTCGTGTTCGCTGAGGCTGTCGTGATGATGCGTCGGTGGAAGGCCGCGGGGGGTCGCATCGTCGCGGTGTCCAACCAGGGCGGCGTCGCGTTGGGTCTGGTCGATCAGGACGCTGTCATGGCCGCGCTGTTGGAGACGCACCGCCAGACCGGCGAACTGTTCGACAGGATCGCGGTCTGCCCCCACCACCCTGACGCGGCCGACCCTGAGATGGCCCGCTGCTGGTGCCGCAAGCCCAAGCCTGGGCTGGTGATCGAGTCAGCGGTGGAGTTGGGCCGCCACTACCACGAGCGGTACCCGCCCCACATGGGGCTGATGGTCGGCGACCGGCCCGAGGACGAAGAGTGCGCACGGCTGGCCGGGCTGGACTTCCAGGATGCCGCCGAGTGGCGGGCAGCGGCCGGGCCAGTGTTCCTGTGCCCGCGCTGCCTGGTGCTGTCCGCCCACCCCGACGATGCCGCTAACGGCTACTGCGGCGCCTGCCACGACTTCACCAGCTCGGCCCGGCCGTAGGCAGCCGTATGGGGCGGTGACCCACGCACGCCCCGCGGGTCACCACCCCGGCGCACAGTGTGCCGGGCGGCGGCTACGGCTCAGTACAGCCGCCCGGCCGATCGAAGGCGGTCGTTTGGTGGGGTCGGTTCCGGGAATCCAGGCCGTCGAGCAGAGCCTGGATTGCCGCCGCGCCGGACCGGCGGGCGAGACGGTCGATGTGGAGCCAGACGCGGCGCTGCTCGTCGTCGGGCAGGGCCGCGACCGAGGCGGGTGGGGTTGCGTCGGGCCCTTTCAACCACCACGCGATCTGGTCGATGAGACCTTCAACGGTGAGGCGGCGCTGCTCGCCCGTGTCCGGGTCGGCTGTGGCGCTCATCGCCGCGTGGCCGCGGCGGGCAGGGGCCGTACGCCGGCCCGCATCACGAACACCGATCTGCGCTCGACCGCTTCGCCTTGCTCGTCGACCTCGTAGCCGTCGAGCCACACCCACCCGTCGGCCCCGGCGGTGGCGGCGGGCAGCTCCCGAATGATCCGGAACCCGATCGGTTTGACGAACTGTGGCGAGGCCGCCCGGCCCAGCAGGACCACATCACCGGCTCGCATCCTGTCGCTCCCTTGCCTCGGTAGGCCCCCGGCAGCGCAACCCCCTGGGCTGACCGAGAAGGCCGCACCCGAATCATCGGGTGCGGCCCCGGGGCGTGTTACGCGCGCCGGCCCGGTTTGTCTGTTCAGCCGGGTCGGGTGTGCCCGCCGGTACTGGGCCCGGCCGCCGGGCGTCCCTCGATCGGGTCGGCCGGTCGGGGGTCGCCGAGGAAGAACCGCAACGCCTGGTCCGGGTCGGTGTACAGGAGGAGCTGCGTGCCGGCCGGGTTGGTGACGGCCCACCCGTTGCGGCCGAAGGCGTACAGGGCTTCGGCCGCGCCGTCGACGAGGCCGGCCCGCCACGCCGCCCGGAACGCGGCCGGGTCGGCGGGGGCCAGGCGGTAGATCTCGCCGTGCCACACGAACGACCACCCGGCCGGGGTCAGCTCGACGCGGGGGTCGGCGTCGTAGCCGGTGGGGTCCATGCCGAAACTTTGTTTCACAGTTCCGGGTTCACCAACCCGGCTCGCCCGCGGCCCGGGCCCGGGCGGCGTGCCGTTCCACCGCGGCCTCAACCTCGGCCCGCTCGTCGGGGGCCAGCTCGGCCATCACCCGGGCGTACATGCCCGGGTCGATTGGGTTCGCGGCGATGCGGGCCAGCAGCCGGGTCGTGACCGCGTCGTACGACGCCTGCGACGCCTCACCGTCGCTGGAGCTCCCGGTCATCGGTCTACGGCGCGGAGCACCTCGCGCACCTCGTCGAGCCGCTCCGGAATCGTGGCCCCGTCGCGAACCATGGCCTCGTTCACGAGATTCCAGGCGTACTCGTCGCGGGTCGCGCTCGGGAAGATCCGGGCGTTGCGTTCACGCCGGGCCTCGATCTCGTCGCTGGCCGTCTCGGCCGTCCACCGCTCGCCGCCCATCAGCCCTCCCCTGCCGCTGCTGCCCTGGCCTGGTAGGCGGCCTCGGTGACCACCTCGATGGTCATGTCGCCCGATGCCAGGTCGGCCGCGAACGTCTCGAGCACGAATGCCGTGCCGTTCGTGGCCTCGTCCCGGCTGCGGGGCGAGCTGGCCACGACGCCGCCGGCCCGACCACGCAACACGACCCGGTACAGGTCGTCGCTGTCAGCCGAGCCCGTCATCGTGGCCCCCCCTCGCCGCCGTGTAGTCGTCGATGCGTTGTGTGCGGCCCTCCCGCAGCCCATCGCGGTACGCGCGAGACGAGAACGACGCCTCGTCGTACGCGGCCGGGTTCCCGTCCGGGTCGATGCCGCTGCGGCCCACGGCGTAGCCGTCACGCCGGCCCGCCTCACGAAGCGCCGCCCGGCGCTTCTCGCCTCTCTGGTCGTCGCTCACTTGTCTCCCCCTCTGCCTAGGTTGTGCAGGCGCCGGTACTCGCGGGCCCAGCGGTTCGGGTGGTCGACGTGGGCCACGTCGACACCACTGTTGCCGGTCGGCTGGCCCTGCTCGTCCCAGCCGTCGTCGCTGAACCCGAACCGGCCGGTGGTGAGGCCGTCGTACTGGGGGCGGCGCTCCGGGTCCATGAGCAGGTTCGCCCGCTCCGCGTCGCGGTCAGCCACTGCCCCGCCCCTCGTCGATCCGGTTGGCGATGGCCTGATCCATGGTGTCGACGATGGCCGACCGGTCGCCGTCGGTGCCGACGTCGTGGCAGGCCAGCTTCGTCGACCAGCCGCCACCCCCCATCTGCTGCACGATGTGCGCCCCGTTGTCATCCAGGCGGTCGGCGTTGACCATCGCCGGCACGTCGGGTGGCCAGCCGTCGGTCGCCCACTTGACCCTGGGGTCGTCGCGGTAGCGGCTCGCTTCACGTCTGTCCATGGTGGACTGTCCTTCCTCGAGGGGGGGTTAGCGGCGGCGGGTTGCGCGTCGCTCGTCGGCGCGGGACTCCCGCAGGTAGTTGATGACGTGGCGGCCCCACCGCAGCCGCCGGCCGGTGCCGCCGCACCGCCGGCACTCCCGCCAGGCTTTGCCCGAGGGTGAGCGGGTCTTGCCGTCGCCGTTGCACTTGACGCACGACGCGAACGGCCACAGCAGACACGCCACCCAATACACGGCCCCGGCGACCAGGCCCGTGAGCACCGTGACCGCGGCGGCGACGGCGGTGCCGCTCACGAGCCGACCCCGGCCGGCACGGTGACGATGGTGGCCTGGCAGATCTGCCTGGTGACGATCGCGGCGTAGGCCCGGGCCCGGGCCGGGTCGGTGGGCAGGTCCACCACGGCCCGGACCTCCATCCGGTTGGTGCCGCCGCGGGTCTGGACCCGGGTCAGGACGACCCGGCCGGCGTCGGTGTCCATGGTGACCGGGTGGGAGCGGTGCTCGCCGTTGGACATCACCTCGGCCGAGCACACATGCGACCGGCCGCACCAGTCGGGGTGCGACGGACGCCGCCGACGGCGGCTGGTCACCACCGGCGGGGGTGCCGTCACCGTGCGGCGGACGAGGCGGATCACCACGCCCCCGCCAGGGCCAGGTCCTCGTCGGCGACGTCGGTGCCGTCCGGGTCGCAGGCCCGGCCGCCCGGGCCGGCGAAGCAGTTCATGCCCAGCCGGTAGTCGGCGATGACCTGCTGCACGGCAGGTGAGGCGGCGGCCAGCCACGCGGCGGCGTTGTCGGCCCGCAGGGTGTACCAGTCGGCGTCGGTCGCAGCCACGGCCAGGGCGGCCCGAGCGCAGCAGGTGATGCACCCGGCACCGCCGACCAGGGGCCGCCCGGTCGGCGAGTGGACGACCCGGAAGGTGTGGGGCCAGCGTGGGTCGTTGGTTGACGCGATGGCCAGGTGCGGGCCCAGCCGGACGTTGAGTGCCTTGAGGTTGACGGGGCGGGTGTGGGTCCAGTAGGCGCGGCCGGTCGCGTGCTCGTAGATGCGGGCCACAAGGCGGTCCATCATCGGTGGTGCCCTCCAGTTCGGCGGTGGGTGCCGGGGCGCTGGCTGATAGAGGTCGGGCAGCGCCCCGGCCGGGTAGGTAGGCGGTCGGTTAGCGGCGGGCGACCTGGTGCCGGCTGGCCCGGGCCAGCTCGGCGGCTCGCAACTTGTCGTCAAGCGCCGTCGAGTTGTTGGTGTCGTCGGCGAGTTCGGCCCGCTGTTGGGCCCTGGACGGTTTGCTCATTCCTGTTCGGCTCCTCTCGCAGCCGCACGGGCGGCGAGGGCGTCACACGTCGCCACCGCCCGATGGGCCTCCCTGGCCAACATGGCCTGGTCGGCGGTTGACAGTCCCCGTATCGATTCCGGCGGGTACGCCGCACCCGATGCCTGCCACTCGATCGCGTCCGTCGCGATCTGCGCGGCCCGTTTGGCGTCCCGGCCGGTCGTCGTCACTTCGCTACTCCTCTCCGCGTCGCCTACTGGTGGCCGAAGGTGACCTGGTCGGCCCGAATGTCCAGGCCGTCCATCGCCCGGGCGGGTCGCTCGGGCCGTGTTGCCCGCTCGTCCGTGCCTGTCTCGTTGAGGGTGCCGACGATGGTTTGGCCGTCGCCGAACCCGATCGCACCGGCCTGAACCGGGCCGTTGAACGTGACGCCGTCGTGCTCTGCGTCGAACTGCACGTGCGTAGTCCTTCCTTTGCTTGCGGGTGTGTGGGGGCCCTGGCAGTCGGGGCGGGCCCCCACGAGGGCCCAGGGGCTCCTTCCTGCGGGTGGGGTTAGGCCGCCGCGGCGACGGTGGCGCGGCGGTGGGGCTTGAACGGCAAGGTCGCCGTGGCCAGGTGATCGATGGTGTCGTCGGACACCCACGCGACCTTGATGCGTACCGGCACGCCACCCGGGCCGAGCAGCAGTGCCACACCCCGCGCCTCGAGGTCGATCTCGGCGGCGTTGTAGCCGCTGGCGGCTTTGCCGTCGCCGAGGATGACGTCTGAGTTGGAGGAGTTCGCCGTCTTGAACGCGGCCCTGATGCCGAACAGGTCGGACAGGGCCCGCGGCACGACGTCCTGGGTGGGGCGCTGGGTGCCGATCACCGGGATGAGGCCGGCGGCCCGGCCCCGTGAGACCACGTCACGGGCGGTCGACGCGAACCGCTCCCGCTGGGCACCCGACCCGACCGTTGCGGTGTGGTAGGCCAGCTCATCGATCGCCAACAGGAACGGGTGCAGGCCCAACACCTCGGCCACCTCGGGGGTGAGCTTGCGCACGACGCCCGGCAGGGCCTCCATCGCGGCCAACCGGTCGTCGACCTCGGCCTGCACGGCCTCCAACACCGCCAGGGCCTCGTCCGGGTCTTTCTGGGCGTACATGGTGGCCCTCGCCCGCCACGGCCCGAACTGCACACCCTGCGGGTCGATCAGGTACAGGGGGGCCGGCGACTTCGCCCCGGTCGACACGACCAGGTTCAGCAGGGACGACTTGCCGGAGTCCATGATGCCGCCCGCGATCACACCCCGACCGACCAGCGACAGCCGCAGGTCGACGCCCAGTTCGGTCATGCCCAGGTGCACCGGGTCCCACAGCGACAGGGTCGGCTTGTCCTGGTCGAGCCACGCCACCGTCGCGACAGCGGCCAGCGGGTCACGTCGCACCACCTCCATGGTGATCTTGTTGGAGGCTTCAGGGTCACGATCGATGCGCACCGTGCGGGCATGCAACGCCGCCCGCAGCTCCTCCATGCGCAGCGACAGAAGTTCGGCCGAGTGGCCGGGCCGGGTGCGCAGCTGCACCCGCTCACCGACCGGGGTGGCCTTCACCGACCACACCCGCGGAACCTGGCCCGCCATGTTGGTCATCTTGGTGGCGGCCAGGCCGGCCCGGATGAGGCGACGGGTACGGCCGCACCGCATCCAGCCCAGGGCGACCCGACGCGACGGTGGGATGGCCAACGGCACACAGAGGGTTACGGCCAGGGCGAGAACGACGAGGGCCTCACGCCAGTACAGGTGGATCATTCGGCCGAGGTGGCCCCGGACGGTCGTGGGTGCGGGCATGGTCATCCTTCTTCCGTGGGCCAGTTGGCCCGGTCAGCCGCACGGGCGGCGTAGGGATCGACGGCGCGTAGGACTTCGTGGTCGCGGTACTCGCGTTCCATGAGCAGGTCGGCGGTACCGCACACCCCGCCCGACCGGCACGTGCCGCAGGTGGCGGTATGGCCGTCGGTGTCGGCGACCGACGCCAGGTAGTCGGCCCGTTGGGGGCGGCCCGGGGCGGCGCTCACGACCCGGCCCCGATCTGGCGGGCGGTCATCGCGTCGACCACCGCTTCAAGCTTCGCGCCCTTGAGCACGGCGCCCTTCTCCTTGCCGTTGACCGACGGGACACCCAACGCCCGGGCCTGGGCCGAGATGGCCTCCTGGCTCAGCGCCTCGTAAAAGTCCGGGAACTGCCCGACCAGCCGGCTGGCCAGCTGCTGCCAACTGACGAAGGCCTCACCGGCGTAGAACACCGACCGGACGTCGGCCAGCACGTCCCGGCTGGGGCGGGTCACGTCTTCGCCGGCCGCCATGCCGGACAGGGTCCCGGCCCGCTGCCGCAGAGCCCTGGCCGCGGTGAGGATCTTCTCGGCGTCCTGACCGTCGGCGAGGTACGTGCGCACCGTGGGCGAGGCGTCCGAGGCGCCCCGCAGGATGCCGACGCCCTTGTAGGTCGGCATGAGGGTTGAGGCGTCGAGACCTTCGCTGTAGGCCCCGGCGCCGAGGATCACGTCAGACACCTGCCACGACCCGACCCGCAGAGCGAGCCGGATTTGGTGCTGGTCACGGAACGCGGTGAAGGCGTTGGCGATCTGGCCGGTGCCGACCCCTGACGGCTTCTGTGTCGCGTCGAGCACGATCACCCCGGCGCCGGGGGCAACCTTGACCAGGTACACGAGCAGGCCGGCGATCTCCTTGGCGCTCTCGCCGGTGTCGAAGTACTCCTGCACCTCGTCGATCACCACCAGCCGCACCGGCATCCTGAACCGGGGGTCGCGGGCGATCGCGCGAGTGAGCTTCCCCTCGGGGCACACCTCGGGCGGGAGCTCGGACAGCCGCCGGTAGCGATCTTCGACGTCGGCGCGCAGCTCGCGCAGCGAGTCCAGGAACAGGTCGACCGGGTCGCCGTCGCGGGACAGGGCCAGCCCGAACCCGCACCGGTCGGCCACCAGCCGGAACGAGCGCCAGTCGGGTGAGCCCTTGCCGTCGAAGACGGTCAGCTTCACGTACGGGTCCATCGCCCCGTACAGGGCGATCGCGCGGGCGGTGAACGTCTTGCCGGCCCGGGGCACGGCCCCCACGAGGATCGAGTGCCACAGCAGCGGCACGACCACGGGCCGGCCCCGCTCATCCAGCCCGAGCGGGGCCGGCTCCCAGATGTCGGTCGGGCGTAGCCGCAGCAGCGGTGTCCGCCCGGCCGGCACGGCGAGCGGGTCACGGTCGGCGACCCAAAGAGTGTGGCGGCGCTGCGAGGTCGGGTCGCGGTGGATGAACACCTGCGACAGGGTCACGTCGAGACCGGACGCGATGCGGGGCCGGGCCTTGACCGCGTCTTCGAGGCCCCTGCCGTACGGGAGGTCGACCGTCACCCGGGAGCCCTCGCCGTCGCGGGCCATCGGCGACCCGAACATGATCTGCTGGTCTGGCTTGTCGGGGTGGCCGAGGCCGGCCGCGTAGTAGGCCCGCAACACGATGTCGGCGGTGAGCCTGCGGTACCGGCTGGTGACGACGGCGGCGGACACGATCGGCCGGCCGGCGGGGCGGCCCAGGTGCGCGAGAAGCGGCACCGCGACGGCCGCAACAAGGCCCCACGCCCAGTGGGGCGCCAGCACCTCGATCAGCACTGCCCCGACGGTGAGCGCGACCAGTTCGGCGCACAACACGATGCCTCGCCAGAGGCGCACGTTGCGGGCTTCCTTGTGCAACTTCAACCACGTGGCCGGGTCGTTCGCGTTGGCGGCTTCCTGCCGTAGCTGGTGCTGCTCGGTCAGCCACCACCACCGCAGCTGCCGGCCGATCAGCCGGAACACGCCCACGATCGCCCACCAGGCCGCCAGCACGACATAGGCGGGCGACCGGACGGCGTGGAAGCCGACGCGGTGGCCGGTGCGGCCGGCGGTGCGCTTGACGGTCGGCACCAGGTTGGCGCCGCGCAGCGCCGCCGGGATGATCGGGCGAAGGTCGTCGACCTGGCTGGTGACGTCGACGTAGACCGGCCCGGTCGACGCCAGGGGCGGCTCGTCCAGCTCGATCTCGTAGTGCGTGTCCAGCAGCTCGCCGCGGCTGACCAGTTCGGCGCCGCCCCGCGGTGGCAGGTGGTAGACCCGGGCGCCCTCGTTGTCGACGTCGTCGTCGATCGGCTGCTGCGTCATGACCTGCCCCCGAGGTAGCTCGTAGCGGCCGGGACGGGTGCAGTGGGCCCGAAAACCGGCCCCCCAGCCCCGGGTGCCGTCGTGGCGCTACCCGCTACCTGAGGCCGTCTGCGCTGGTCAGCCGGTAGCGGCCGCGGTAGCGGTGCCGCTACCCCGGTAGCGGCACCCTTGCGACCGGACCGGCGCACAGGCACCCCCGCGGGCGCCGTGGACAGGCCAGTGCGGGCGTGCGCTTGCGGGCCCGGGCGGGCGCTCGTACCCTCGCGCGTGCGCGGGCGCGCGCCCGGGCCCACGCGCGAGCCCGCGGCATCGCGGGGGCGGGCGGAGGCGGGCGCGCACCGCCCGGGGGAGGGCCCAACTTCGGCCCCAGCCGGGGCACAACTTGACGCCCCGAAGTTGGGTTCGTCTGCACCGCTGTAACGGCCCTCAGCCGGGCCCAACTTCGGGGCACCATCTGACCCGAAGTTGGGCCCGGCGAGGGCCCAACAACGTCCACAACGTCGGCGGGAGGCACCGCAAAGTTGGGCTTGGGGAAGCTCGTCACGGGTCGCGTCGCCCCACGCCGATGTTGTGGACAGATCCTGCTGGTCGTGGCCGGTTCCGGAAGGGTCTGACCGGACCCAACTTGACGCCCAGGCGGCCGCCATCACGCGGCCGGCCGGGCCCAACAACGACAGCCGAATCGAGCCGTTGGCGGACCCAACATCGCCACGCACCACATGCTCCGGGCGGGCCCAACTTCGCAGGCCGGCGGCGGGCCCAACTTCGCCCGCACAGCAGCGGTGGTGGTTGGTGAGTGTGAACATCGCGGCGGTGGGTCCTTCCTGGGCGGGTCAGTCGGTGGTGCTGGTGCGGCCAGCTGCGCGCCGCACGGTGTTCAGCCGGGTGTCGGAGACGCCGAGGTCGGCGGCGATGTCCTTCCACGTCCGGGTCGGGTTGGCCTCCCGGAGGGCGTCGGAGCGGGCCAGCAGCTCGGCCGCGGGGATGCGCTCACGCTTGCCGGCGTCGCCGGACTTGCCGCGACGGCGGCGGGGAGCGGCCGGGGCGGGCGCCGGCTGGGCGGCACCGGCCGGCGCCGAGGGCGTCGTGACCCGGGCGGCGCGGCGGATACCGAACAGCCGACGACGGTTGGCCCGCTCGACCGCATGGGCTTCCTCGATCTGGGCCGGGTCGATCCGCCGGGCGTAGATCGCGGCCAGCTGACCCAGCTGGGCCTGCGCCGAGATCTCGTCGGCGAGCTGGTCCGGGTCGATGACCGACGTCATCAGCTGGGCGTTGTCGGCGCCGAGCACCCGGCCCAGGTCGGCGCGGATGATGCGCTGCATGGCGGCGCGGCGGGCGTCGGCGGCCAGGGACTTGCGGGCTGCCTCGAGCGACCCGGCCCGGCCCAGGCCCGGGTCGGTGATGGCGTGCTGCTTCGCCCGAGCCACCAGCTTCGGTTGGGTGAGGGTGAGCCACGGCCCGTACAGCGGCGGCGGGTCGTCGATCTTGTTCTGCCGCCAGAGACTGTCGCGGCGGTTGAAGGCCGACTCGATCACGAACGTGACGAACCCGGCTGCGCTGAAGACGGCGAAGACCCCGGCCAGGAACGGGTTGACGACGTGGTGGCCCCACCAGTTGACCAGCACAGCGAAGCCGGAGAAGCCGGTCGACAGGGCGTAGGCGACGTAGGCGTTCTCGCCGAGGGCGCGCCGGTAGTTGGCGACGGCGGCGAATCCGACCGCGAAGCCCTCGACCGCGACGACGAAGACGATCGCGACGAACAGGGGCATCTTGGCGACCAGGTCGGTGGTGAGTTGGCCGGTCATGGCGACGACCACGGCCAGGACGTAGATGACCCGCAGGAGCCACTTGACGCCCCGGCCCTTCGTCTCGATCAGTCTGACCCGCTCGGCCCGGGCCTCGGCCCGGCGGCGGTCCAGCTCGGCCTGCTCGCTGCGGGTACGGGTTGGCGGTGCCAGGGCCGGGGTCAGGGTCGGGTGCCGGCCGTTGGGGGAGGTCGTGGCGGTGTTGGGTGTCGGTGGCATGCCGGCCATCATCGACGCGGTCATCGGTCGCTCTCCCGCTCCTCGGTCAGGCCCGGCGTGGCGCTACCGGGACGATTCGTGTCGATGCGGTGCCAGCCGGGCAAAGGGGACCCGTCGAAGGCGACTGGGCTGTGGTAGCCCTGCCGGCCCTGCCGTCGGGCCGCCTCAGCCACCCCCCGCCGGTGCTCCGCGCACATCGGCCCGGCGGCCATGTCGCCGCCCGAGGCGACCCAGCAGCAGGCCCCCGACGCGGCCTCGGTGGTGGTGTGGCGTCTACCGAACATGAGTCGCCCTCCACATCACGAACACGGCGACCACGTCGAGCACGACAACCACGGCGAGCGCCCACGCCAGCGGGGCGACGCCGGCCGCCTGCAGGGCCAGGACCGCACCGACCAGACCCGCGGCGGCGAGCAGCAGAACGGCCGTCACCAACACCGCGCCCCACAGCCGCAGACGGCGGACCGTACGTTGCCGCCGGCCCGCCGGTGTCGCCTTCTCCCAGCGGCGCACCGCCGCCCGGGTGTACGGGTCGGTCTGACGGGCCCGCCTAAGCAGAGACATCGCCGACCTCCGGCCTGGTCTGGGACAGGAGCCGGCTGATGCGGGCGTGGTCGACCTCGAGGAGCCGCGCGATGTCCGCCTGGGCCTGGCCGCGGGCCAGGTCGGCGATCAGGTCACGTCGGAGCGCGGCCAGGTCGGCGGGAAGGGTGCGCCTGCTCCGTGCGTAGTCGGTGAGAGCTATCGCCCGGTCGGCGACGGGCTGGGCGACGTCACGAGCGATCGCGAGTAGGCGAAGCTCGCCCTTCGTCTTGGAGCCCTTGGCCATCCCGCCGACCCTCCCAGGATCTTGACACGTCACGTCTAGACAAGCTAGACCAGCGTGTGACGCGACACGGCCAAAGTCAAGCCTCTCGGCTAAACTTGTCTAGACCGGTGTGTTGGCTCATGATGGGGGGCGACCCGCGCCGCCGAGAAGGAGACGAGTAGGTGCCGCCTCAGCTATCCGTCCAGGACCAGATCGCCGCCGATCTGCGCCGAAAGATCACCACCGGGGTTCTCGGCCCTGGCGCCAAACTGCCCACCGAGCGGGGCCTGATGGCGATCTACGGGACGGCGCGCAACACGGTCCGCTCTGCCCTGACCCTCCTGATCCAGGAGGGTCTGGTCACGAGCCGGCAGGGGCACAGCTACAGCGTCCGGGAGTACGCACCGTTGGACTGGTGGCCGGGCACCTTCGAGCACCAGGCCAGCCGCCGCGACACGGCTGAGGCGGGGGCTGACGCCTGGGCCGCCGACGTGCAGGCGCAGGGCCACGAGGCCCGCCAGGAGGTCGATGTGTCGATCATCGTTCCGCCGGCCCGCGTCGCGGCGGAGCTCAAAACCCCGGACGGCGAGCTGGTCGTGGTACGCCGCCGCCGCCGCTTCGTCGACGGCGCCCTGGTCCAGTTGGCCGACTCGTACTACCCGTTGTGGGTAGCCGAGGGCACCCCGATCATGACCCCCGGGGACGTAACGATTCCGGGCGGCCTGATGGCCGCCGCGGGGCAACGTCAGGCCCGCTACGTCGACGACATCATCAGCCGGATGGCGACCCGGGCCGAGGCGGTCCTGATGGACCTCGGCGCGGTGACGCCGATGATCGTGCACCTGCGGGTCGGGTACAACGTCGCTGGTCGGCCGGTGCGGGTCATCATCACCACCGCCCCGGGCGACAAGCTGCGCATTCGGATGGAGTTCACTGACCCGGCGGTGACCGGGTGAGTGTCTACTTGATCCGCTGCGCGACCGGCGCTGACCTCGACGCTGTGCTCTCGCTGCGCCGTGAGGCCGAACGGTGGCTGGCCGAGAACGGCATCCGGCAGTGGACCGCCGACTACGACGAGTACGCCGTGGGGGTGCTGACCGCCTGGATCGACTCGGGCGCCGCCTGGGTGGTTGAGGATGACGGCGCGGTGGTGGCGACGGTGTCGGTGCACCGGCTGCCCGACCTCGACTTTTGGGGCTGGGCTGACCCGCTCGACCGCGCCGCCGCCCTGTACCTCGGCAAGATGATCGTTGCTCGGTCCCACGCCGGCCGGGGCATCGGCGACGCGATTATGAACTGGGCCAGCCGGCGGGCCGTCGCCGCCGACCTCACCTGGGTTCGTCTCGACGTACGCCGCGACAACCTCCGTCTTCAGGGCTACTACGAGGAGCGAGGCTTCCGGCACCTACGGACCTGGCACGCCGCCGGGCGCCGCACCGAGTCGGGCTGGCTCGCCCAACGGCGGGCCGGAACGCTGACCGACACGCCAGCCCAGCTCGTCGAGGCGTGCCCGGCGGGTCATCGCGGGTCAGCAGCGAGAGAGGGGTGAGATGAGGGCTGCGCGGCCGCTGGATCGGCGGCAAACGAGGCACCGCCCGCCGAGGTGGCGGTACGGTGCCGGAAACGACAGATAGGCCGCATACCCGGACGGGCGTGCGGCAAACAGGCCAAATGTAAGGGCCGCCTAGGAGGGATCAACTCCTGGCGGCCCGAGAACCGAGACCCACGCACCCAAGCGATAAGGGGCTCCCTAACCGCTCGCGCGGTGAGGCTGTCTGGAGTCTAGCAACGGGCTCCGGCGTTTCCTCAACCCCGCGCGGGGAGAGGAACGCATATGCAGTCTGACGACCAGGCTGTCGACCCCACCGACCAGCTCACCCCGATCGACGTCCTGTTTTCCGCCGTCTGTGACCGCCGCCTGTCCTGGGCCGCGCGAGGCGTCTACGCCTCCATCGCCGTCGCATTGACAGCCACCAACCGGGAGCTGAACCTCACCGTCGACTGGCTTGAGAAGTACACGAGCGACGCGGACAGACCGCAGCCCGGCCTCGTCGTCGGCGCTCTCCAGGAGTTGGTCGACGCCGGCTACCTGAGGGCGGTCACCCAGTACGAGCCGGACCCCCGCGGCGGCGAGGCCGGCGGTGGTGGCGTATGAGTCTTCAAGCGATCGCTTGGGTCCTGGAGGCCGCGCCTGACGTGCCACCTCACCTCGTCGCCGTCCTGGTCGGCTTGGCCAACCACGCCAACGAAGACGGCCGCAACGCCTACCCGAGCCAGGAGCTGCTGGCCTGGTACACCCGCAAGGGCGACCGGTCGGTGCGCAAAGACCTCGACGCGCTCGAGGAGCTGGGCCTGATCCGCCGCGGCAACCAGCGGGTCGTCGAGTACCTGCCAGCCGACAAGCGTCCGGTGGTGTGGGACCTCGCCCTCGACCAGCGGCGCGACCCCCGCCCCGCTCACGGCCAGCCGGGCCGGCCGACGGCAAACCCGCAGCTCAAGGCCGGCGAGGAAAACGGGGGGAACCACAGGCCCCCCGGATTGTTGGCCGACCCGGAAAACGGGGGGGCCTACAGTTCCGGGCGGGCCCTGGATACAAATCGGGGGGGCCTACAGTTCCAAATCGGGGGGGCCTGTAGGCCCGCCGAACCGTACTTAGAACCGTACTTGAACCAAGAACCCCCTACCCCCCGCGCAAGCGCGGGGGAACCCGAATCGTCAGACCAAACCCGAACCCCCGGCCGGCCCTGCGGCCGCAATCACCCGGACACCGTCGCCTGCCGACCGTGCGGCACCAACCCCCGGGCCCGGGCCGCGGCCGCCGAGCGGGGCCGGCTCAGCACACGCCGGCCCTGCCCTGCTCACCCCGGCCAGTTCGCGGACGGGTGCTCCGGCTGCCGTGCCGACGAGAAGGCCGGCACAGCCGTACCGGCACAGCGCGAGCCGCGCCGCCCCTGGTGCGGCCGGTGCCGCCGGAACAGCCGCATGGTCGGCACCGGCCGCAACTACCGGGCCTGCCCGACCTGCGGTGACGTCGCCGAGCCGGCCTCGTTGGGCGCTCCATGACCGATCAACCCGCCGTGACGGCGGAGGCTGACCAGTTCCGGGCCGCCGCGGCCGAGGCCCGCGCCTGGGCCAAGGCGGAGGCCACCAAACCCGACTCCGTCGACCACGCCGAGGTCGAAGGCCCGCCCCGCTGGATCGTCGACTTCGTCCACCGCCACGACCACGCCCTAGTCAACGGCCCGCGCACCATCTGCCCCCACATCGGCGCCCACCCCCGCGTCGCGCACGTCGCCCACTGGCGGCCCGGGTCGCTGGCCTGCACGCCCTGCGCCGAGGCCGGCTGGCTCGACCGTCTCGCCACCTACGAGCAGGCCATGACCTGCGCCGTGTGCGGCAACCACGGCACCGCCGCCACCATGTCCGGCGGCCGCGCCCAAAACGGGCCGTTCGTCCTCCACTTCGGCGTTCACAAAACCTGCTCCTGGAGCCAGCCATGACCAACCCACCGACCCGGCCCCCGGCCTCGGCCGAGGTCGCCGCGCACATGATCAAACGGGCCGAGGCCGACGCAACCCGCGCCCTCGACGCGGCCGCCGCCACCTTCGGCGGAACACCCACCGCCCTCACCGACCGCGCCCCCCTCTGGGCCCAGCCCTACATCGCCCGCCACAACGACGCCATGGACCGCGAGCACTACGTCTGCGAACACATCACCGGCCCCATCACCGCCATCCACATCGCGGTCTGGGCCCCCGGCTACGTGTGCTGCTCCGACTGCGCCGACATCGGCCTGCTCAGCTCCCTGTGCCCCCCGGCCGAGGCCCACCGCTGCGACGTGTGCGGCCGCGACTGCCCACCCCCGGCCGGCCTGCGCCACGGCATGCTCCGCGGCGGCCACGCCCTCATCCACTTCGGCTGCTGCGACCCCTGCAACGACTCGGGCGCCGTGACCCGGTGACCGCACCCGCGAGACCGTGGCTCCTCACCTGCTATGGCCAACCCGTCGACGGGTTCGAGGTGACCCTCGCCGAAGCGAAACGCCGCGCCAACGACCACATCCGCCACACCTGCCCCTACGGGCCGATGCCCTGGGCCGCGTTGATCTTCTGGTACCAGACCACCCTGCCCGAGCTGGGCGGCCGGTACGTCTCCTCCGGCGGCGGGTCGTGGCTCAACCACCACCTCATCCCCATCCCCGCCGGGCCGGCCCAAGATCACCCGGCCGGACCCCCCTCCGTCGGCGCAGAGCCCGTGGCGAAGCGGCCCGGCGCGTCGCCATAGAGGCAGGAGACCTGTCACTATAAGATTGCTTATCCCGACAGGTCTCCAGGGGAGGAAGATCAATGGCAGAGCAAGCGGCGACGGCCGAGCTGATCGGCCACTGCGAGGGCTGTAGCGAGCCGATCTATGCCGGGCAGCCCTACACCGAGGGCGAGGAGTTCCCGGGCGACCTGTGGCACGTCGACTGCCTGCCGGAGGGCGGCGATGACTGACGGCCAGTACATCCCGATCAAGGACCGGCCGGCGTTCGTGCGGAAGGTCGTCGCGGTGTGGCGGCTGCACCACCTCGCCCAGGGCGACGAGCTGGCGGTGTACCTGCCGGCCGACGAGTGGCCGCCCGGCGGGCCGGCCGAGGTGGCCGGGGCGATCGTCGAGCACCCCGACTGGTACGACCACCCGAACGGGGTCATGGTGATCGGGGGCGTCGCGGGGACGGTGCGGTTCGCGATCAGCGTTGCCCACCGGATGCTCGCGCCGATGTCGGCGGCCGACCTCGCCCTGTGCACGGCGTTCGGGGAGCTCCCGACGAGCGGGGCCGACGACGGCAGCGTGTGGTTCGCGCCCGACCCGGCCACCGGTGCCGCGCCGGTGTTCGTGCTGCCGCGGGGCCGGCGATGACCGCCCCAGTCGCGGCGGCAGTCGATCTCGGCCCCTGTGCGGCCCCTTGGTGTGACCGGCCGGCCGTGGTCTACATGGCCGGCCCGACCTACGGCCGTTCCCCTCGCCTGCTGCTCATCGGAGGGCAGCGGGCAGCGGAGCTGATGCAGGGCGACCCGCTCGCGGTCCGGTGCCTGGACTGCGTGTGCTGGGCCGTCGGCGACGTGTCCGGTGGGGAGAGGTGGCCCGGTGGCCGAGACTGAGGACCGGTCGCGGTGAGCGCCCCCCGATCTGACGGGCATGCGGCGGTGTCGCGGGCCCTCGCCATGGCCCGGTCGCTGCGCGAAGAAGAAGAGATCATCGAAGCCGAGATCGTCGACTACGGGCCGGTGCCCACGACGAAGGCGCTGATCGCCCGCGGCCGGGTCCTGTTGGCTGACATGGGCCGCAACCCGGACGACTGGGTCGACCGGGCCACCGAGGAGGCGCTGCGGGTCAACGAGGTCAAGAACACCATCGACGTCATCCACTGGGGCTGGGCCCGGTGGGTTTGGTGGGGTGGGCTGCCACAGATAGGGGTGGCCACCGACCCGCCCAACGTGCGGCCCAACGCCGTCCGCCGCTACATCGAAGCCCACAAGACGATGGCCCACCCGGACGGGACGCTGCGCGGGCGCCGCGGCCGGCCCTACTCGCCGAACGTGGTCGAGTTGGCCGTTGCGGTGATCTCGATGGTCTACAAGCGGCTGGGCTACCTCGAGTCGCCGACCCGCCACCCCAAGGTGCGCGAGCAGCTCGACGCCTACTGGGCGTGGTGGACCGGGCAAGGGTACGAGATCGACCAGGCCGACCCGATCACCCCCGCCGAGTCGGTGATCATCGCCCGCACACAGAACCTGGCCACCGTCGGCGGGTTGCGCAACGCCGCCGCGTTCCGGCTCCTGTTCGACCTGGGTTGCCGGCCGGCCGAGCTGCTCGCCCTGCAGATGGGCGACCTGCGTTGGCAGCCCGGCAACCGGCTCACCGTCACGATCCGCCGGTGGAAGACCAACCGGGAAGGCAAGAAACCCCGCCACGTCGGTGTCCAGGGCGACCCGGCCGTCGACTGGGACGTCGACCCCGAACGGCTCACCCGAACCTGGTGGGAGGCCCTCCAGTCGGCCGGGCACACCAGCGGGCCGCTGTTCCCGGAGGTCAACTCCGCCGTGCCGCGCCTGGACGGCCGGCTCGCCGGCACCATCACCAACCAGCCGTGGCTGTACGAGGCGTTGGCCCGGTCCTGGAATCGGGCCGTCAAAGCCACCGACCTCGCCCTGTGGACCGACCCGGTGACGGGCCGGCAGCGCAGGATCTCGCTCTACTCCAACCGCACCGGCCTCATCAGCGCCCTGTTCGCGCTCGGCGTGCCGCGCGAGGTGGTCGAGCGGCGCACCGGCCACGCCCCCGGCTCCGAATCGCTGAGCCGCTACGTGCGGTCGGGCGTCCAGTGGGACGAGAGCAACCCGGGCCTGATCGTTCGCCAACGGCAACTGGCGTCGTGACGGCCAGGTCATCGCTGCGGTGACCTGACCGGCATGGATGCCCCTTCCCGCGCGCCGTGGGGTCGAGAAACGGCACGCTCCCGGCGATGACGGGGGCCTACGCCGGGAGCGGCCAAGGGGGGTTGCTACTGGCCGCGACGCTAGACCGGAGGGCGTGATCGTTTGCCCGCGTCGCGGGCGCCCTCACCCAACCGTGTCGCGTGTTGATTGGATATTGCATGTCAGCTAGCCTCGACAACGATACCCACATGACGCAGCAGGGGAGGAACCCACCACCATGGACACCGACAACCCGACCTCACCGGCGAGTGGCCTACACGACGTGCGGATCGAATACCGCGCCAAGGGCGCCAAGGAAGGCTCACCAGCGGTGCGGGTGCTGACGCTGTCCGGCCTCGAACGGGACGAGCTGGTCGCCAGCTTCGCCGCCGACGCCAGCGCCACCGCCACGCTCACACTGCGGTGCTCACACACCCACGACGACGAGGCCGGCTGCGACGGCACCTTCCAGGTCCAGGCTTGGCGGGTCCGGTCGATCGTGGCGCTGCCCGGCGGCGAGGTGCTGTACGAGCGGCGCCGCAGCGTCAACCGCGTCGACGGCTGGTACCACACCGACGGCAGCCGCTGCCCGACCGCGTTGCTGCCGGCCGGCGCCGACGACGGCAAGTACTGGTGCACCGAACATCAGCAGCACCTCTACGCCGCCCCCCCGGCGGCGCTGGTGCCGGCCCGGCCGAGGCCGGCCACAACGCCCCTCAACCTCGACGACGCCCACGCCGTGTTGGGCGGCGAGCTGGAGCAGCTCCTCGCCAACGCCGCCGGCCGCGACGCGCTCGCCCCGGGGGCGCTCATGGTCCAGGCGTTCAAAGAGACCGGCGACGAGCTGGGCGCCCTCGTGGTGTCGCAGGTCATGAGCCTGTTCCTGATGCGGCTGCAAGCCGCCGCGGCCCTGTACGACGCCACCCCCGACTCGAGAGGACCGTCCGCATGACCACCACCGCCGCGGTGCTGCTGGAGGAATACCGGGCCATCAAGGCCGAACAGAACGACCGCTTGAAGACCCGCGACGCCCTCGTCTACGCCACCATGGCCGTGATCGGCGTCGTCACCTACACCGCTATCACGATCCGCCAGCCGGACCTGCTGCTCGGCGTGGCAGCCGGAACGTTGGTGCTGGGCTGGCTGTACCTCGGCAACGACCGCAAGATTGCCTGGGCCAGGGACTACCTGCGCAGCGAACTGCGCTACCAGTTGGCCGCCGAACTCGATGACGTCGACCCGGGCCGGCTGCTGCGCTGGGAAACGCCGCCCCGCTACTGGGGGCTGCCGCTGTGGCGCCTCGGCGGACTGTGGCATGACCTGGCCCTGTTCGTGGTGCCGCCCGCCGTGGTGCTGGCCTGGTGGCCGGTCGAGCGGTGGAACGGCACCTGGACAGATCCGCTCAGCTGGGCCTGGGCCGCCCTCACCGTTGACCTGGTGATGGTCACCGTCGCCGTGTTCGCGTCCACGGCCGTACGGCAACCTGCTGGAGATCCCCTGGAGCGGCGAGCACTCGCGGGTTGAGCGGGCCTACGAGTTGACCGCCGCCGCGGTCGGGTTCGACAGCAACTGGTCCGGTCTGCGGGTCTACTGGTACTGCGGCGGGCCGTTGGGTTGCGGCGCGCACGTCACCGACCGGGGGCCGTACGACGGTTACCCGTCTGACTGCGAGTCAGGCCACGTCGACGGCTGCCGCCGCTTGGCCGCCGAGGAGGACGCCAAGATCCGGGAAAACGAGGAAGCCGAAACCCGAGGGCAGGTCATGGACGAGGCGTTGGAGCGGCTGCTGCCGGGCAGCTTCGCCCGCGACACCGCCATCCGGGCCCGTGACGTGCTCGCCCACGGTGGCCAGTACCGCGGTTGGTCCACCGGCGAAACCCTTGCCGTGGCCCTGGCCCTGAACGACGAGGCGATGCTCAAGCAGCTCGGCTACACGGACCGGGCCCAAGCCATCCAGCGGGTGGGGGCCGGCCTGACCAGCGACCCGCAGGGCTGCCTCGCCCTGATCAGGGCAGCCGTGACCGGCGAACGCTGACCCTTCCCGCGGCCCCCGATCGGGCGACCCGGCGCGCGCCACCGCCGCCGCCGCCCGGCCGGGGGCCGTACCGTACCTGCGTGTTGATCGCGCCACGCCGACCCGACCCTGACGAGATGGGCGGCGGGACCTCAATCGTCACCGTGTTGGCCGAGGTCGAGCGGGGCCTGCGTTGCGACCAGTGCGGCCAGGACACCCGCGTCGACACCCACGTTCGGGCCGACGAGACCTCCCCGATCATCGCCACCCTGACCGGCTGCACCGCCTGCCGCACCGGCCTGTACGGGGCGCCATGACCCAGCCGTTGCCGGCGTCGCCGGGCGACTGGCACCACGCCCCCGACCACCTCGTCGCGCTCGTCGCGGCCCTGACCGGGCCGCCGCCCCGCACCCTGACCGGGGAGCCCACCGCCGAGCAGTGGTACCGGCAGATACGGCGGGTCGTGGACCAGGTCTGGTCGACGGGCTGGCTGGCCGGCGCCACCGACTACGCCGCCCGGATGCCGGCGCGGTGGGAGGTCACGTCAGGAACGCCGCTCCCGCCGGCCGTAGTGGCCGCTGAGGCCCGAGCGGCCCGACCCCAGGCAACCGTGCCGGCGAGCCAGGCAGGCCGCTCCTAGGGCTTTGGGGGGCGGGGTGGTTGACTCAACATCACCCAACACCCGAAGGACCCAACCGTGCCGAGACCCGACCGGCACCTGAGCGTGCGCGATGCTGCCGCGGCGCTGGGCGTGCCCGACTCCACTGTGCGGCTGTGGCTCGCCCGCGGCGACCTGCACGGCGGCGCCGACGACGCCGACCCTGGGCTGCGTCGCATCACCCCACCCACCCAATGGGTCGCCCAGTCCTCAGTGGACGCTGCGTTAGCGGCCCGGGCCGCCCGGGCCGGGGTACGCCTGGCCGTCACCGTCGCCGCCCTCAAGGGCGGCGTCGGCAAGTCGACCACGACGTGGGCGTTGGCGTCGCTGCTCGCCGACGAGGGCTGGCGGGTGCTGGTGATCGACGCCGACCCGAACTCGCAGACCTTGTACAGCCTGGCCGGGCGGTACCTCGAGGGGGGCGGGGAGCTGCCGTGGCGGGTGGTGCCCTGGGCGACCCACGACCTGGGCCTGCTCGCCAACGCGCGCCGTCTCGCCGCCGACTACGACCACGTGCTGATCGACACCGGCCCCGACGGCGCCGACCTGACCCTGCTGCAGGCTGCCTGCCGGGTTGCGCCGCTGCTGGTGATGCCGTTCGCGCCCCGGGCGATCGAGCTGGAGCGGCTACCGGCCACAGTGGAGGCGGCCCGCCGCGGCAGCGTGCTAACCGAACAGCCGGTGTGGCCGGTGGTGCTGCTCACCAAGGTCGCGTTGCGCTCGCCCGCCGCCGAACGGACCCGGGCCGAGCTGGCCGCCGCCCCGCCCCCGATCAGCGGCATACCGGTGCTGGACAGCGAGGTCCGCGAGCTGGCCGTGTACACCCGCTACGCCGGACCCCTGACCCGCGCCGAGGCCGGCGACTACGTCGGGGTGCTCGATGAGCTGCGGGCCCTCACGGCCCAAATCGAAGACCAGGAGCTGTGATGGCCTCGACCAAACCGACCCCCGTGTCCGGGTCAGTGTTCACGAACCCGTCGCCGGTCACCCGCGACGACGGCGGCCCTCACACGCACGCGGGCGCGCGCCCGGGCGAGAGCGGGGGCAACGGCGCAACCCCGGCCCCGGCCGGCGTGACGGGCCGCGACCTCGGCCTGGCCGCCCTGTCCGTCGTCGCCGCGATCGCCCGGCTGCGGGAACGGCGTGAGGCCCTGGCCGCCACCGTGGCGGGGGCCAGGGCCTCACAACACTCCGACGCGGTCATCCGCGCCCACCTCGTCGTGAACGGGCTGGAGCAGGACGAGATCGATGCCGCTATGGGCTAGCGCTCCTGCTCGTGGCGGGTCCAATGGTCGCCGGCCCGGTCGACTGCCTCACCTTCGCTGTCGAACGTCTCGCTGCGGCCCGGCCGGTGCACGCCGCCCAGCCCGCAGCGGAGGGGGCAGGTGAACAGCCAGCCCGTCACGAACGAGCCGCGCCACTCCGGATGAACCCGGATGCCATCGACGCAGCCCGGCACGGGCAGATCCAGCGCGGTCGCCATCACCGGCGCCGGGTGCGGGCCAGCTCGTCCGGCGCCGCCGGGGCGACGGTGACGGTGAGCAGGTGGCCGAAGCGGCGGCAGGCGTAGGGGCGGCTGGTGCCCAGCGCATCCGCGATCTCATCCCAAGTCATGGGCTTCGGCTTCAACGCCCGGGCCGCGGCCACGGCCGCCAGCTCGTCGCGCTCCAACTGTGCCCGGCGGGCCGGCATCGCCTGAAGCGCCTCTGTGGCTGCGGCTTTGGCCTCAGCGGCCACCGCCACGGCGGCCGGGTCGGGTGGCGTAGTCGTCTTCGTCATGCTCCCAAGTGTGCCGGATTGTCTCTGAGATAACAAGGGGCGAAACAGGGACTTGTTATCTCTGGGGTACGGATGTATCGTAGGGACAACGACATACAGACGCAGACCCCCACAGAAGGAGCAAGCCATGTCAGCACAGGTCGACACGATGTACTCGGTCCGCGAGGTCCCGTGGCACAAGCAGGGCCAGGTGCTCGCCGAGTACCCCGGCTCCTGGGCCGAGGCCCGCGAGCAGGCCGGCATCGACTGGGATGTGCTCGCCGAGGAGCCCAAGTACCTCGACGGCATCGACGGCGACGGCTTCCCGATCTATGTCACGGACAGCGAGTACCGCCGGGTTTACCGCTCCGACACCCGCCGCACCCTCGGCTACACGTCGGACACCTATGAGGTCATCGACCACGAGGCGATGGGCGGGATCATCGAGGCCGTCCTGGCCCAGACCAACGTCAAGTACGAGACGGCCGGCAGCCTCGACGAGGGCCGCGCCGTGTGGTGCCTCGCCCGGCTGGACGAACCGATCACCCTGCCCGGCGACCCGAACACGGTCACCTACCCGTACCTCGCGATCACGAACCGCCACGACGGCATGGGGTCCTGCGCCCTGAGGGCCACCGCCATCCGCATCGTGTGCATGAACACGTTCCGGGCGGCCGAGATGGAGGGCGAGCGCACCAAGGCAACCTTCACCTTCCGCCACACCAAGAACTGGAAGGACCGGGTCACCGAGGCCCGCGAGGCCGTCACCGGCGCCCGGCGCGAGATCGCCGACTACATCGAGCTGGCCACCGATCTGCTCGGCATGCCCGTCACCACGGCCCAGCAGGAGCAGTTCGTGCGGCTGTTCATCGGCACGCCGCCCGAGGCGCTGGTGTCGAAGCGGGTCGCCAACAACATCGAGACCTCCCGCGGCCTGATGCGGAAGATCCTGGCCTCCGAGACCACCGCCAGCGTCGCCCACACCGCGTACGGGCTGGTGCAGGCCGGCGTCGAGTACGCCGACCACGTCCGCCGGGCGAAGTCGTGGGAGAGCAAGCTCAACCGGACGCTGTTGCAGCCCGAGCCGCTCAAGCGCCGCGCGTTGGTGCTGGCCCGGGAGGTCGTCAAGACCGGCTGACCGGTTCGTCCGATATTGCCCCAGAGAACCCCTTGTGTTCTCTGGGGCACTGTCGTATCCTAGAGATACCAACCACAGGAGGCCCCCATGAACACCCACCCCGCCACCCCCGGCCAGAAGGTCATCTACCACGGCTCGATCGAAGAGGCCCGGGGCGAGGCCACCTACATCGGCGTGTGCGACGCCGACGTCCTTGACCCCTGCGCCGAGTGTGCGGCCCGGGACGAAGAGTGGGAGTTCTGGGGCAGCCCGGCCCCCGCGCCGATCCGCTACCGGCTGCGCCTCACCGCCACCGTCGAGCTGCGCTGCGTCCGGGCCGAGTCGTTCAGCCCGATCGTGGCCGACGCCGTCGCCGCCCACTAGACCCCCCCCGGCCGGGGCGCCCCGCCCCGGCCCGCCGCCCGAGGAGGCAGCCATGCTCGACACCACCACGATCCGCGTCCGGGTCGGCCGGACCGTCAAGACCTACCCGGCCGACGTCGCCGCCTACGCCCAGCACCTCGCCGAGGGTGGCGTCACGGTCAGCCTCGCCGAGGCCCGCCGGCAGGCCCGCGAGATGCTCGCCGCGAACCGGGCCGAGTGGGTCACCGGCGTCGTGTTCTGGGCGACCCTCGATGAGTCGGGTCTGGCGTACCGGCTGGACTTCGACCGCCGCGGCCGCTACAGCATCGACGCGGCCGCCCCGATGGCCGGACCCGACAACGTGCGAGACCTGTACGACGTCGACGGCTACGGCTGCGGCTGGGCCGGCCACAGCGACGCGGTCGGCGAACACGGCTGGTGCCCGGTCTGCCAGGACTGAAGCGCCCCGGGCCTTGCGTCCGGTTTGCCCCAGAGAACCCCTTGTGTTTCTCTGGGGCACTGTTGTATCCTAGAGACACAACGACGAGGCGAGGAGCCCACCATGACGACCACCCGCACCTTCACCGAAGGCGAAGACGCCCTGTTCGAGCAGATCGACAACGACGGCACGATGCGCTGCACCGTGTGCGGCTCGGTCGACTCGATCGCCAGCGAGTCGTACCCCAGCATGTATGCCGGCGACGAGAGCAGCGAGACCTGCGGCATCTGCGGCTCGTACGAGGCCGACAGCGACCCGTTCAAAGGCACCCGGGTCATCGAGCGCCGCGAAGGCCAGCTGCTGCTGATCCCGGCCGGCGACACCACGATGCGGCTGGTGGCGCGGGGCGGGTTCCTGTACCCGGCGACCAGCGACGAGCACGACGAGGCCAACTACGAGACGGACCCCGCAACGCTCCTCGACGTCAAGGTCGGCGACCGGGTCGCGGTCACCTACCCGCACCTGGACTGGTTCGGCACCTTCACCGTGACGGAGCTCCAGCGCGACCAGTGGGGCCTTCGCTTCCACGGCGCGAGCTGGGACGCGGCGGGAGCGGGGCAGCCGATGCCGGCGGGCGTGAGCCCGTTCGCGGAGACGTCCACGCACCGCATCGCCCGCGCCGCCTGACCGGTTCGTCCGACGTGCCCTAGAGAACCCCTTGTGTTCTCTGGGGCACTGCCGTATCCTAGAGACACAAGACGACGCGATGAGGAGCCCCCCATGACGATCAACTTCACCCAGACGATCGCGACCGACGCCGACGCCCTGTTCGAGACCAGCCCGGACGGTACGACCTGCTGCACCGTCTGCGAGTCGCTCAACTCGCTCGCCCGCGGCCGCCGCTGCACCGTGTGCGGCTCGTTCGAGGCCGACGGCCAGCCCGGCACCCGGGTCATCGCCCGCCGCAACGACGCCCGCACCCTCGCCGACATCGAGCACGCCTACGACAACGAGGACTGGTGCGGGTACGGCTACCTAGCTCGCCGCAGCCAAGCCCTGAACAGCACCGACCCGGAGATCCCCTCGCAGCCCGACCGGGTCACCGAGGCCGACACGTGGCTGCTGGCCGAGGTCAACAGGCAGGGCTGGACCGCCGAAGAGTTGTTCAACTGGCTCAACAGCCGGACGGGCCGCTTCTACGGCGACCTGTGGTTCGGCGGCACCGCCGGCACCAAGCACCCGGTCGTGGAGCAGTCCCGGCCGCTCGTTCGGCGAGTGCGGGTCTGATCTGCCGCAAGTGCCCTAGAGACACCCTTGTGTCCTCTAGGGCACTAGTGTATCCTAGAGACAACACCAACCGAGGAGAGCCAAATGACCGCCACCAGCACCCACGAGTCCCGCTCCACCGAGATCGCGAAGGCCTTCGGCTTCGACTTCGACTTCGCCAGCCTGTGCACCACCGAGACGGGCCCAACCGGGGCGCAGCGGTTCGTGCTGTCCCTGATCGAAGAGATCACCTCGACCGAGCGTCAGATCGAGACGCGCCGCTACTGGATCCAGTCGAACCTCGACCGGACCATGGGCGAGGTCAACGCCATCGACGGCCGGCCCTCCAGCCTCACCGCGGTCAGCGCCGACGAGCTGAACGGCCTCGTGGCCACCCTCGTCGCGCTGCGCAAGGTGCTCTCCGAAGCCAAGCGCACGATGTTCCCCGACGCCCCCAAAGAGCCCCGCAAGGTCACGCTCGGCCCCGACCAGGTAGCCCGGCGCACGGCGCAGCGGGCGCAGTAGCCCCGGCCGGTCACGGTCGGGCGTGAACCCCCTGCAGGGTCGCGCCCGTCCGTGTCCGGCCGGAGCTGTCCGGCGCCCCCTTCCTGAACGGAGCTCCACATGATCACCTTCACCACCAAAGAGATCACCGACCCGGGCGCGCGGGTCACCGTCCGCGCCTCGGACGAGCGGGTCGCGCTCCGGCGTCCCGGCGCGTACGGACTGCGGTACCGGGCCGAGATCTGGTCGGCGCCCAGCCTGCCGACCACCGTCCAGCTGGCCCTGGTCGACACGCAGGCCCCCGAAGGCGACGACCTGGTCGGCCGGGCCCTGACCGAGACGGACGAGCCCATCGCCATCGACGGCCAGCTCTACCGGGTCCGGTGGGGGCTGCACGCGGGCGACCCGCTGACCCTCGAACCCATCCGGACGATCACCCAGGAGCAGGCCGACGCCGCCCTGGCCGCGGTCAAGGCCCAGTACCGGCACTACCTCGAGGCCGGCTACGACGGCCCGCAACTGCTGCCGCCGGGCCACCAGTTCAACCCGGCCCTCGGCTGGATGGTCATGTGGGAAGACGGGCCGTACGAGTGGGCGTACCGGGCCGGCGTCGGCGGCGTCGACGAGGAGCTGTTGACCCTCGCCGCCGATGAGCCGGCCCTCGGCAAGGCCGTGGCGGTCGAGCTGGCCACCGAGCCAGAGCCAACCGGCTACCCGGCCGGCGTGTTCGTCGAGGCGTGGTTCTCGTACGCCGTCTGGCTGTCCCCGGCCGAGTAGGCCCCGCCGGTCACGGGCCGGCGCGCACCGTCGAGGTCGCGCCAGTCCGTGTCCGGCCGGACCCGACCGGCCGCGCACAGGAAGGCAACCCCTGATGGTCACCAAGCAAGAAGCCGAGGCCGCCCTGGCGCGGGCCTTCGCCGAGATGAACGAGCCGGCCGCGCGGGACGCGATCGCCGGCATTCTCGGCGTGGACTCGATCACGTTCGCGGTCGACGACGAGGCAGAGCCGGCGCCGTGGCCGGCCGAGACGATGACGGTGCGGGTGCGTGACCGCTCAGCCGAGGCGCCATGGGGCTTTGGCCTCACCAACCCGGTCGTGCGGGTCGTCACGATCTCGGCGTTCTGCACGGTCTGCGGCGGCCGCCGCGGCGAGCCGGGCAACCTCAACCAGTGCGACGACGGCGCGCACTACTCGGTCGACGTGTGGACCAACCCGTGCGGGCACACCGACGAGTACAGCGACGTCGTCGCCGAGGCGGCCGAGCTGCTGGCCCGGTACCCGTACTGGACGGCGACGACCCGCAAGGGCACCACCCTGCACCGCGCCGGCCCGGCCGGCTTCACCGTCGACGGGTGCCACCGGTCGATGACGGCCGGCGGCGTCCGGCTCACGCCTGACGACGTCGCGGCGATGGACTACACCTGGTGCACCCTGTGCCCCGTCGACGAGGCGCCGCGTGCCTGAGCGGGTGTGGCGGCGGCGTACGGCCGGCTGGCGTAAGCCGGCCGGCGTCGTCGACGTCACCCGGCCCGGCCAGTGGTGCAACCCGTACCGGGTCGGCCGGCCGTGGCGCGGCTACCGGGCCGCCGCCGACGCGGCTGAGGCGGTGTGGCTGTTCCGGACCCTGGTGGCCGAGAGCCCAACGTTCGTCGAGCTGGTGCGGGCCGAGCTGGCCGGGCGGGACCTGATGTGCTGGTGCCCGCTCGTCGACAGCCGCGGCCGACCGATGCCCTGTCATGCCGATGTTCTTTTGGAGATCGCTAATGCGCCCCGTTGACTACGCGGCTCTGACCCCAGATCTTGGCGCGCATGGCTGCCTACGCCGAGCTAGACCTAGGGCTGCCGGGGGAGCCGTGCCACGCGGACGTGTTGCTCGATCTCGCCAACCCCGCCCCTTGTGTCCCTAGGGACACGGGTGTATCTTAGGGATACACAGGATGAGGGAGCCGAGATGAACACGAGCACGATGACCCCCCGCGAGATCGACGAGATGCTGGCCGACCTCTACATGGCCCGCCTCGCCAACGACCACGCCTACGAGATCGCGCTCAACGCCATCCACAGCGCCGTCGGCTCCCGCGAGTACGTCCGGGGCAGCTGGGCCCAGAAGGGCCACTACGTCAACCACATGACCGATGAGGCCGCAATCGGGGAGCAGCGCCGCCGCCTCGACGCGGGCGAGGTCGAGGCGTGGAACGTCGAGTACGCCGAGAGGCGGCTGGCCGCCCTCGACGCCTGCGACGCCGAGTACACCCGCATCATCGTCGCGAAGACGCCCCTCGACGACGAGTTCGCCCGTCGGCCCTGGTCGCGGTTCTTCCTCGTCACCTCGAGCGATGGGCACATCCACTCGTCGATGTCCTGCCAGACGTGCAGGTGGTCGACGACCTTCGGGTGGCTGCCCGAGCTGTCGGGCCAGACCGAGGCCGACGCCGTCGCGTTGCGCGGCCCGGCGCTGTGCACGGTCTGCTTCCCGTCGGCTCCGACCGAGTGGACCAGCGCCAAGCTCACCAAGACGGGCCGGCTCAGCAAAGCGGCCCGCTGACCGCACGAAAGGGCCGCCGCCCCGGGTCACCCGGGCGGCGGCCCTTTGCGTTGATCGGCTGCCCGGCCTGCGGCCGCGCGTCTACCATCTCGGGCAAAAGACGGACGAATCACCCCAAGACGGCGGGGGTGCCGCGCCGCGCTACCACGGGGGGCATCGTGACCACACCGGCAACCGAGCGGCGCGTGGAGTACATGCCGCTCTCAGCCATCCACCGCGCCCCCCGCAACCCGAAACAGCACGACGCCACCGGCATCAGGGCCAGCCTCGCCCGCTTCGGCGTCGCCGACCTACCGGTGCTGGACGAGCGCACCGGCCAGCTCGTCTCCGGCCACGGCCGCCTCGACCAGTTCCACTACCTCGCCACCCTGCCGGCGGCCGCCCTCGAAGAGGTCGTGGGCCGGCCCGGCCTGCCGGGTGGGGTGCGCGTCGACGCCGACTCGGGGGAGTGGCTGGTGCCGGTCGTGCGGGGCTGGGCGTCGGCGACCGACGCCGAAGCCGAGGCGTACGTGATCGCCGCGAACAAGCTCACCGTCAACGGCGCCTGGGATGACACCGAGCTGGCCCGCATGTTGGCCGACCTCGTCGACGCCGACGGTGACCTGGCCGCCCTGACCGGCTTCGATTCGGGCGAGCTGGACGACCTGTTGATGCTGCTCGACCCGGGCCCGATCATCCACGACGCTGTGCCGGCCACCGGGGCCCGCTACGCCGAGACCGACGAGCAGGAGGCCGTGCGTGACGAACGCATCGCCGGCTACCAGCCCGCCGTCGACCGGGCCGGCGGCTTCTCGGAGGTGATCCTGGTCTACCCGCGCGAAGACCGGGAGGAGTTCGGCCGCCTCGTCGCCGACGCCCGCGAAGTGTTGGGCGTCGACCTGCGCGCCGCCGACATCGCCCTGCGGGCGATGCGGGTGCTGGCCGCGGTCCTCGACGCCCGCCACGACCCCAACCCCATCACCGGCGCTGGCCTCGCCCGCCACGCCGGCTGGGCGCAGTGATGGACGGCGACGCCTTCGCCGACCTGGTGATGTTCGCCCGGCTCGAGGTTGCCGCCGCCGACATCGAACCGTGGGCGGCGATCTTGGAGCACCTCCACCGCGGCGGCTACCTCGACGACGAAGAGGCCCTGTGGGCCGTCAAGCTGTACAACGCCACCGACGACCTCGGCACGACGTGGCGGCTACGCGACCGGTGGCCCACCCCGGCCGCCTGGAGCTCCGACCTCGACCACACCTTTGCCCGGGGGCTGCCCCTGTCCCGCGAGAGGCGCAACCTGCGCGGCGGCCGCATCACCCAGCACCTCGACTCATACCTGGCGCACCTGCACGGCCAGACCCAGTCGACGTGGCTGTGGGAGGCAGTGCCGCCCGGCGCCACCCCCACCGAGGCGTTCGGCACCCTCATCCCGTACCTGCGCCGCGTGTGGGGCGTCGGCCGGCAGACCGCGTTCGAGTGGTGCGAGTTCGTCGCGAAGGTCGGCGGGTTGCCCGTCGAGGCGCCCGACGCCTACCTGTGGGAGTCCAGCGGCCCCCGCGAGTCGCTCGAGCGGCTCTACAACCGCGGCGCCCCGGCCCCGTCGCCGCAGTGGCTCAACACCGTCGCCGCCGACTGCCGCGCCGCCCTCGCCGCCGCCGGGGTGGCCCTGACGTGGTGGGACTTCGAGACCGTCATCTGCGACTTCAAGGTCATGTGCAAGGGCCGCTACTACCCGGGCCAGCACATCGCCATGATCCGCGAAGAGATCGAAGGGCTGCCCGACCCGCACCGCGGCCACCTGCGCCGCGCCCTGCAGGCCGTCGTCCCGGCCCCCTGGTGCGACGTGCCGCCCGGCCCAGACAAGGCCCTGGCCCGCGCCTACCGCGACACCGGAGCGATCACCACACCCCTGGAAGGGGCCACCGTATGAACACCGCCACCACCGACCCGCGGGCCGCGGCCCGGTTCATGGGCACCTACTCGCGGCGCTTCGCCGCCGGAGCGTTCGCCACCCCGACCGCGGCCGAGATTGCCCGCCTGGTCGAGGCCGGCGACGGGTGGCACGAGTGGCCCGGCGTGGCGGCCGCGTCGCGGCATTTGACCCGCGACTCGACCCGCCGCGACTTCACCGGCCGGCCCTATCTGCTGCTGGGCGGGGCCCGCGTCATCACGCACCTCGCCGCCGACCCGGACGCCACCCTGCCCGACCTCGACCGCTTCGACTGGGTCTACGCCTACGTCGAGGACACCAACATCACCGCGCAGCTGCGGGCGCAGGGCCGGGAGGTGCGGGCGGTGCGGATCTCCGCCGCCAGCGAGATCATCGCCTGCTGGGGGCGGCCCGGCACAGGCACCCCCACCGACAAGGTCGACGCGGCGACCCTGGTGCGTATCCCGCTGACCGTGTTGGCGCCGCTGCGGGCCCGCATGGCCGCCGAGGCCGCCGCGATCGACTCCTGGCACGACGACTTCCCGTTCTACTCCGACGGGTCGTGGGCTGCGGTGTCGCTGCGCGGGTTCAACCCGGCCGACCCGACGTGGGGAATCAAGCCGGCCGAGATGTCGAAGAGCTGGTGGGCGGCGCATCCGGAGGCCGAGCAGTACGACCGGTGCGACTGGACTGTGCTGGCGAAGCGGTGCCCGGCGATCGTCGACATGATCGAGTCGGTGGACTGGTGGCCCGGGCTGGAGCGGGTCCGGCTGCTGCGCATGGCTGGCCGCGACGGCAAGGGCGGCGCGTTGGCCCGCCACACCGACGTCACCGACCGGGCCGCCGGCACCGGCGACGGGCAGATCGTCCGGTTCCACATTCCGCTCGTCACCGCCCCGAAGATCACGATGTCGGCGTGGAACCTCGACGGGCGCCGCACCGACCGGCACCTGCCGGCCTGGTCAATGTGGTACCTCGACGCCCGCAAACCCCACGCCGTCACCAACCGGGCCGGCATCGACCGCATCCACCTCGTCGTGGATGTGGTGGCCGACGAACGCACCCGCGCGGCGATCGTGGCGGGCGAGGACGCGGCGGCGTGACGTGGAGCTGCTGTACGTGGCCGGGCCGCCGTGCGCGGGCAAGTCGACCCTGATGGCGGCGTTGACGGCCGGCTGCGAACGGGCCCCGGCCGACCTGCCCGTGCCGCACAGTCGGCTGATCGACCCGGCCGACGGGAGCGTGGTCGGGGCCGAGCTGGGCCGTGACCGGGCCGGGTTCCCCGGCACCGACGCCCTCGGCATGGCGGTGTCGCCGGTGGCGTGCCGGTGGGTGCAGGGCGGCGGGCCGGCGTTGCTGCTCGCCGAAGGGGACCGCCTCGCCCATATGGGGTTCCTGCGGGCCGCCGCGGCGGGCGGCTACGCCGTCACCCTCGCCCACCTCAACGCCCCGGCCGAGGTGCTCGACGAGCGGTGCGGGTGGCGCGGCTCGACCCAGAACGACGCCTGGCGACGCGGCCGCGCCACGAAGGCCGCCCGGCTCGCCACCGCGGCCGCCGCCGCCGGGCTGGCTGTGACCAGCCTCGACGCGGCCGACCCGGTCGACGAGCTGGTGACGCAACTCAGGACCGCCGTGCCGGCCCTGTCGGCCCTACCGGAGGCATAGATGACGACGGTCCACACAGAGGTGAGACTCCGCACGCGGGTGTCGGAGGACGCCATCCGGGAGCACCTCAGCGGGCGGGTGCTCGGCCCGGCCGACTACGACGTGCTGCTGACCGGGCCGACCCGGGTCCGTAAACCGGACGGGCGGCCGCTGTGCGTCTACCTTCCCGGCGCCCTGGCCGAACAGGTCGCCGAACCCGCCGTGTACGAGGTGCTGCACTCCCTGCGGGACCGGCTGACCAAGAACCGCGGCGCCGCGTCGGGCACGCGGCGCCTGCGCGGCGGCAACGTGCGCCGCTCCTACGCCCTCGAAACCGCGTCGGCCGTGATCGGGGCAGTCGACCCGATGGGGCAGATCCGCTACTGCCGGCTGACGGCCTGGACCGGCGAGAACCTGCCCCAGTGGCGCATCCTGCAGCCGCTGCTCGCCGAGGTCGCCGCCAACTTCGCCCAGCACGTACCGGACCGCTACGCCGCCCAGCTCGCCGAGGCGGCCCGCACCGACCCGGCGTGGGTCGTGCCCGGCACCCCGTTCAGCACCGTCACGGTCAACAACACCTACCCGACCGGAGTCCACAAGGACAAGGGCGACCTGGACAAGGGGTTCTCCACGATCGGGGTGCTGCGCCGCGGCTCCTACATCGGCGGCCACCTCGTGTTCCCCGCCTGGCGGGTGGGGGTCGACCTGCACGACGGCGATCTGATCCTGATGGACGCCCACGACTGGCACGGCAACACCGTGATCGTGTGCGAGTGCGGGCGGGAGGCCCGCGGCGCGTGCCCCGACTGCGGCGCCGAACGCATCAGCGTCGTGTCGTACTTCCGGACGAAGGTCGCCGACTGTGGCAGCCCGGACGAGGAGCTGACCCGCGGCGACGCCCGCCGGGCCGCCCTCGCCCCGGCCGACTAAGGCGGCGGGCCGTGCCTTCTGTGACGCTGCCGACGTTGCCGCTCGACCCGGGCCGTGACCCTTGGGACCGGCAACCCGACGAGACGACGCTGCGCTACGACCAGTTCCGGCTCTACCTCGACGCGGGGCGGGGCCGCACCCTGCGCAAGGTTGCCGAAACCCTTGCACGTCACCCGGCCTACGTGCGGGCGGTCGCGGCCGCGTACCGGTGGGTGGAGCGGGCCGAAGCCCAAGACCGGCACCGCGACGACCTGCACGAGAAGGTGTGGCTGGAGGAGCGGCGCAAGGCCGCCGAACGGGACAGTGCCCTGCTCAACGCCGCCGTCGGGAAGGTCGCCGGCCGGCTCCAGACGCTGCTGCCCGAGGAGCTGGACCCGGCGGACCTGGTGCGCATGTTGGACGTCGTCATGCGGCACCGGCGGGCCCTGTTCGGCGACCCGGGGCTGACGGTGGCGGTGACCGGCCCGGGCGGCGACCCCCTCGCGGTGCAGTTGGCCGAGCTGGCGGCGATGACGGCGGACCAACGCCGCTCCGCGATCGCGGACCTGACCGCGGCCGTGGCCCGCCGGTCACGGGCGTCGGCCGGTGGGGACGACGATGAATGACGGGCCCCGACCGGGCCGGCGAGCTGGCCACCGCCGATGACCTGACGGTCTATTCGACGCTGCTGGCTGCGCAGCGGTCCCTGGCGGGTGACCTGCTGGTCGACCCGGCGACGATGGCGCGGGGGCTGGACGGCGAGTACCGCATGCGCCCGCACCTGCGGGTGATCGGGGCGGCGATGGCGGGGGTGCTGGCCGGTGCCTATGACCGGCTGCTCGTGATCACGCCCCCGCAGGTCGGCAAGTCCACCCTCGTCGGCGAGTGGGGCGTGATGTGGTGGCTCGCGAACCGGCCCACCGACGACGTTGTGATCGCCTCCTACGGGGCTGACCTGGCCGAGGCCCGGTCGAAGGCCGTCCGGGCGTTGATCATCGCCCACGGCGGCGAGTACGGGCTGCGCCCGTTGCGCGGCTCCAACGCGGCCAAAGACTGGCGCCTGGAGTCCGGAGCGCACCTGCGGGCGATTGGTGTGGGCGGTGGGCTGTCCGGCTTCCCGGCGAACCTCCTGGTCGTCGACGACCCACACGCTGACCGGGCCGAAGCCGAGTCGCCCCGCATCAGGGGCGCCGTGCATGACTGGTGGTCGTCGACCGCGTCGACCCGGCTGCAACCCGACATGGGGGCGGTGATCTGTGTCCAGACCCGATGGCACCTCGACGACTTCGCCGGCCGGCGCCTCGAGGAGGAAGGCCGCATCGAAGACGGCGGCCGGTGGAAGGTGGTCCACCTGCCCGCCATCGCGGACCCCCGCTTCGGCGTCGACCCGCTCGGCCGCCAGCCGGGGGAGCCCCTGACCCACCCGAAGATCCGCACCAGCGACACGGCGGCGCTGGTGGCGTGGTGGCAGGGCAAGAAGGCCGGCTCGCTCGTGCGGGACTGGCATTCGCTGTACCAGGGCGACCCGCAACCCGCCGCTGGGGCGTTGGTGACGGCCGAGGTGCTGCGCAACATCCGCGACGCCAAGACCGAGGTCGAGCCGCAACGCATCGCCGTCGCGGTTGACCCGTCGGGCGGGGGCCGCGACGTCGCCGGCATCATCGGCGGCTTCCTCGGCGACGACGGCCGGCTGTGGATCACCGACGACGTCTCCGCGGTCATGTCGTCGGAGGAGTGGTCGCTGGCCGCGGTGCGCCTGGCCTACGACATCGGCGCCTCAGTGATCGTCGTCGAGACCAACTACGGCGGCGACATGGCCACGCTGGTGCTGCGCACTGCCTGGGCGACGATGGCCCGCGAAGGCGAGATCGACGCCGAGGAACTGTGCCCGCTGATCAGGGTCGTGCGGGCCCGGCAAGGCAAGCTGCTGCGGGCTGAGCCGATCGCCCAGCAGATGTTCATGGACCGGGTGCGGCTGCGGGGCCTGTTCGTGGACCTTGAGCGGGAGTGGATGACGTGGCAGCCCACCGACCCGCTGTCGCCCGGGCGCATCGACGCCTCGGTGTACCTCGCCTACGCGTTGTTGCCGATCCCGTCGATTGGGGCGCAGTTCGCCACCCCGTCCGGGTCGATGCCGACCAGTGCCGTGTCGCCGCTGGGCGGCCAGTCGGCGGAGGCGACGACCACGGTGTCGCCCCTGGGCTGAACAGGAAGCCTTGCGGTGAACCCCGCCAAACGCCGGACGATTTCCGGTGATACGCCCCTATAGTCAGGATTATGTCGGTATGGCCGTGGGTGGTGTATGCCCTGGCAGTCGCCCGCATCACCGGCCTCATCGCCGCCGACGAGATCAGCCGGCCGGCCCGTGAATGGATCGTCGAGCACCTTCCGCTCTGGCGCTTCTCCGTTGCGTTCGAATACCTGCTGACCTGCGTCTGGTGTGTGTCCTTGTGGGTGGCGGCTGGCACCGTGGCCCTCGCGTGGCATTGGGGTGGGCGGGCCTGGCTGGTGGGTCCGGCCCTCGCCCTCGCGCTCAGCCAGGTCGCCGGCATGGTGTCGCCGCTGGGCCGGCCGGCCCCTCAACCCGCACCCGACAGTGACGACGCCGCGGTGACGCCATGACGGTGGCGACCCTGCCCGCCCACCGTCTGCCCGACCTCAACCAGCGCTGCACCGGCACCGCGACCACGACCGGCGCCCAGTGCCGCCGGTGGACCGTGCCCGGCACCGACCGGTGCGGCACCCACGCCTCCGCGACGTTGCCGATGCAGGCCGTCACCGCCTCGGTCGCCACGGTCCAGATGGAGGGGGTGGGGTGGCGTACCTGGCGGCCCGGCTCCCGCACCTGGCAGACCGAGGCGTGGCGCCTCTACGACATCACCCCCCAGCTGCGGTTCGTCTGCAACTGGGTCGGCAACTCCGTCAGCCGGTGCCGGCTGTACGTGGCCGAGCTGGACGAGTCCGGCGAGATCACCGGCGAGGTCGACGACCCCGAGATCGGCGCCCTGGCGCAGGGCCCCCTCGGTAAGGGCCCCGCCAAAGACGAGGCGCTGCGACTGCTGGCGATCAACCTGTACGTGCCGGGTGACGGCTTCATCGTCGCCGAGGCCGACGCCGGCCCCGACGGCGACGACCTGTGGTTCGTGACGAGCGGCCGCCAGATTCGCCTGTCCGGCGACCGGATCATCATTCGCCGCTCGCTGCTGCACGGCGGCGGCGACATGATCTTTAGGCCCGGGGTGGACCTGCTGCTGCAGGTGTGGACGCCTCACCCGGCCGAACCGGACGAGCCGGACTCGCCGACCCGCTCGGCCATCCCTGACCTGCGAGAGATCGAGGCCCTGCGCAAGCGCGAGTTCGCCGAGTTGGACTCGCGGTTGGCCGGCGCGGGCCTGCTCGCCCTGCCGCAGGGCATCGACTTCCCTCGGGCGCCCGACGACCCGCCCGGCATCGACGGCTTCCAACGGCTGCTGATGCGGGCGATGGCGACCAGCCTGCAGGACCGGGCCTCCGCCGAAGCCCTCGTGCCGATCATGGTGACCGTCCCGCCCGACGTCGTCGACAAGATCAGGCTGGTCACGTTCTGGAGCGACCTGTCCGAGCAGTTGCTGCCGTTGCGTGAGGCGGCCGTGCGGTCCCTCGCCCAGGGCCTGGACATACCACCAGAAATCCTCCTAGGTCAGGCAGATAGCAATCACTGGACTGCCTGGCAGGTGAGCGACGATGCGATCACCACGCAGATCAAACCGATCTTGGCCCGCATCGCCGACGCCCTCACCACCGGCTACCTGCGCCCGGCGCTCGAGTCGATGGGCCTCGACCCGGACCTGTACTCGTACGACTTCGACACCGGCCCCCTGTCCGCCCGCCCGAACCGCACCACCGACGCCCTCGCCTACCACTCCGAGATCCTGTTGTCCGACGAGGCGGCCGTGCTCGCGGGCGCGTGGACGCCGGAGCAGATGCCCACGCAGCGGGAGCGGCTACGCCGCATCGCGGAGCGGGCCCTGGTGGCTGACCCGACCCTGCTGACCGACCCGACGATCAGGGAACTGGTGGGCCTACCGCCGCCCCCGCCGTCGGTGGTCGCGCCGGCCCCACCGCCCGGCGCCCCCAGCCCGCCGCCGCCCGCCCCGGGTCAGGAACCCCGCGCTATCCCGACCCAGCCCACCGAGGCTCCCAAACCGGCCCCCCCGCCGGCCCAGCCCGCCCCCGCGCCGGCCCCGACGGCAGCGTTGCTGCTGCCCGTGGCGGGGCTGGCGGTGCGGCGGGCCCTTGCCCTGGCCGGGGTGCGGCTGGTCACCCACTACCAACGTGACCAGTGGCCCGACACGCCCCGCCACCAGCTCCACACCCGACGCGGCCCGGTCAGCGTCGCCGACGCCGAACGGGTGCTGCGCGGCGCCTGGACCGAGCTGGCCCCCGCCGCCGACGACCTCGGCCTTGACCCGGTCAGTGTTGAGACCCTCCTGCACGGCTTCTGCGTCGAGCTCCTCACCCGCGGCATGGCGTACGAGGCGACCCTGCTGCGTGACCTCGTCGACGCCGCCTGCACCGGCCGGCGCCTCGACGCGGCACTGGGGGTCGCCGCATGAGCGACACCCCGTGGGGCATTGCGCAGGCCGTCGCGCAACGCAACGGCCTCGACCCGCTCGTGCTGTACACCCACGCCAACGCCCACCACGACGGCAACCCGATCGGCCCCGACTGGACCGCCCAATGTGAGGCGGCCGCCGCCTGTCTGCACGGCCACGACCCGGCCCAATGGCTCATCGCGGAGGTTGACCGGGCCGCGGCCGAGGTCACCGACCGGGTGCTGCGGCCAGCCCTGGCCGACGCGGGCCTGGACCCCACTCAGCATTCGCTCCGGTTCGACACGACGCCCCTGCTGACCGACGAGCTGCGGCCGCTGCGAGACGCGGCCGTGCGGTCCCTCGCCCGGGGCCTCGACATCCAGCCCGAGATCCTCGGCGGTGGGCAGTGACGGGCTGGGACGGCACCGGCGTCGACCCGTTTCTGCCCGAACGCATCGCGGCCGAGCTGGACGCCGCCACCGCCGAACGGCAGGTGTACCGGGCCTGGTGGTCGTCGCTGTCCGAATGGCTCGTCGAAGTCAACCGCGGCGTGTTGGCCAGCGGCCTGCCCGACCCGAACGCGATCTGGGCGCAGGCCCCGCAGTGGTCGTCGCTGATGGACGGCGTCGTCTACGGCGCCGTACGCGGCGCGGTCGGCCTGCCCTACGGGCAGCTGCTGGGCGGCGACTACCTGTTCGATCAACGGCCGGCGGTCACCGCCTACCTGGGTGAGGTCCACAACCGGATGGTCCGCACCCCGGAGCAGGTGTACGACGTCGTCGCCCGCCAGGTCGCCCGCGGCGCCGCGGCCGGCGAGTCCATCCCGACCATCGCGGCCCGGGTCGACGACGTGCTCACCACGACCGGCACCGCCAACTGGCGGGGCCGGGCCACCGTCGTCGCCCGCACCGAAACGTTGGGGGCGCTGTCGTTCGGCCGGGCCGACGCCTTCAGCGCCGTCGCCGACACCCTGGGCGGCGACTTCGAGCTGGTGTGGTTGGCCACTTTGGACAGTCGGGTGCGGCCCGCCCACCGCATCGCCGACGGCCAACGCGTGCCGCTCGGCACCCCCTTCACGGTCGACGGCGAGCACCTCATGCGCCCCGGCGACCCGGCCGGCTCGGCCGACAACGTCATCCAATGCCGCTGCTCAACCCTCCTGGAGCGGCCGGGCGAGACCACCGACATGACCGGACGCGGCTTCACCGACGCGGCCGCGTGGTGGGCCAAGCAAATCGCGCAGGTCACATAAGGGAGCACAACCATCATGGGTACGCGCTGGCGCGGGATGCTCGCGCCGATCAACCGGCCGACCGGCGACGGGCGGCGTATGGCCAAGGGTGCGTTCCGGTCCCGGCCGCTGCCCCTGGCCCTGAAGTGGCAGCGGCAAGACGAGATGGGCCACGATTCCTCGGTTGTGGTTGGCCTCGTCGACCGGCTCGACATCGACGAGGTGTCGGGCGAGGTGTGGGCCGAAGGGGAGCTGTTCGACGACCAGCCCCAGTTGCCGCGCCTCACCCAGGACGTCGCCGAGGCGATGCTGCTGACCTCCAAGAAGATCATCGGCCCGTCGGTGGATGCCGGCGCCGCCGAAATGATCTTTGTGCGGGAGGGCTCCGACGTCCCGTTGACTGACGCTGACTGGGAAGAGCTGCTGCGCCAGGAGATGGACTCAGGCGAACCGGCACCCATCGAGATGCTGTTCACCGACTACGAGATCGCCGCCGCCACACTGGTCGCGATTCCGGCGTTCGTCGAAGCCCGGCCATTCCAGCTGCTGCCCGCCGCCCCGGCCGAGCAACCCGCCCCCGACGCGGCGCCCCAGCCCGCACCGGAGCCAGCGCCGGCCGCGGCCGGCCGGCTTGCGGTGCTGACCGCGGCCGCGGCCGGGCCGGTCACGTTGCCGGCTGACGTGTTCGCCGGCCCCGCCGACGCCCCGCCCTACCAGCTGCTGACGGTTGAGGCGCCCCGCGACGGGGAGCCGTTCCGGCGGGTGGCCGGCTACGCCGCCGCGTTCGGCGTGTGCCACGTCGGGTTCAAGGGCGTCTGTGTCCAGGCCCCCAACGCCTCGGTCGACTACGCCCTGTACCACCGCTACCCGCTCGACACGGCCGAAGGTCTGGTGGCCACCGGCCGCATCACCACCGGCCTCGGCCGGGTCGGGTCGGGCTGCTCGCACCTCAAGTGCCGCCGCAACGACGACCACGCCTGCCGCGACTATTCGCTGACCGACACGATCAGCCACCACGACCAGATGCGCACCGTTGCGCACGTGCGGGCGACCGAATACGCCGGCGTGGGCGTCTGGGTCCAGGGCATCATCGCCGACGACGCCACCGACGACGACCTGGCGGTGCTGGCCCGGCAGCGGGTGTCGGCCGACTGGCGCGAGTACGCGGGCCACCTCGAGATGGTCGAGGTGTTGGCGTTGGCGAAGGAGGAGCCCGGCTTCCCGATTCCCGCGACGACCATCCGCGACGGCCGCCAGTACAGCCTGATCGCGGCGGGTGCGGTGCCGCCTCTCGACCCGGTGACCGTGACACCGCCACCCGAGCCGGAGTTGGCGGGCGTGGCGGCGACGATCGCGTCGCTGGTCGTGGCGGAGCTCCGCCGGCCGCTGCTGGCCGCGGCCGCCGCCGCCGACTCGAAGCCCGCGCCTGACCAGCAGCCCCCGCCGGACTGCCAGCCCGGCGAGCCGGGCTGCGAAGACATGCCGATGCCGGTGCAGCACACCGGCGCGATGGTGGCGTTGGTGCCGTCAGAAGCCGACGCGGCCCGCCTCGCCGTCGACGGCGGCGAAGCCCCCGAAGAGCTGCACCTCACCCTCGTCTACCTGGGTGAGGCGGCCGACATCAACGCCGCCAGCCGGCAGGCCATCATCGACTCCCTGACCTCGCTGTGCGCGGAGTGGCACACGGCTGCCGAAGGTGAGCTGTCGATCGTCGGGGATGCGTTCAGCGTCAACGCTTTCAACCCGGCGGCCGAAGACAAGGAACCCTGCATCGTGTTGGGCGTCTCGGGCGAGCAGGTCGCCGCCGCCCACGAGCAGGTGACCGACGTCGTCAAGGCCGTCTTCGGGTTCCCGCCCCAACACCAGCCGTACGTGCCGCACGTGACCCTCGCCTACACCGAGGACATGTCGCTGATCGCCGACCTGGCCGACCGCACCGGCGACGTCACGTTCGACCGGGTCCGGATCGCGTTCGCGGGCGCCTACCACGACATTCCGTTGGGCGGCCCCGCCGACCCGGCCACCGACGGCGAGGCCCCGCCAGCCGGCGGGCAGGAGCCGGTGACCGCGGCGGCGTTGCTGGCCGAGCTGGGCGCTGCCCTCGACTGGCCCGACGCCGACGAGCGGGCCCGGGCCGCGGCCGAGCTGGCCCGCGAGATCGAGCGGGAGGCCGTGCATGTGTAGCTGCGGCAAGCGGTTCGTTGTCACCTACCCCGACGGGCACACCGAGACGAAGAGCAGCGCCACCGCTGCCCGCATCGCCGCGGCGAAGGTGCCCGGCGCCACGTGGGCGGCGGCGCCGAAGTGACCGTGACGTTGCCGCCGTTCCCGGTCGACGAGGCCACGCTGGCCCTGCTCGAAGCGGCGATCGACCCGTGGAGCCATGGCCACCCCGAGGCCGAACGGTCGTCGCTGTGGGACCTGCTGGACCTGATGTCTGAGCTGGGCGGCTCAGACATTCGTGCCGTCGCCGAGGTCCACGACGACGGCACGGACGGTGGCCCGTCGATCACCACCATGCGTGACCCTCGCTACACCGACCACTGCGTCATCGCCGCCCTCATCGGCGAGGTGCGCCGGCTGCGGGCCCTGACCACGGGGCAGGGCCCGTAGTGCCGGTCGACTGCGTTGTTCTCTTGCCCATGCTGGGCCGGGCCCATCGGGTCCGGCCCTTGCTGGAGTCTCTGCACGCCTCGACCGACCAGGCCCGGGCCCTGTTCGTCGTCCACCAGGGCGACACCGACGTCCTGGCGGCCATCAAGGCCCAAGGCGCCGACCACATGTTCGTGACGCGGGTGCCGGTCGGCGACTACGCCCGGAAGATCAACCTCGGCTACCGGGGCAGCACCGAGCCGTTGATCTTCCTCGGGGCGTCAGATCTCCACTTCCACCCCGGCTGGCTCGACGCCTGCCGGGCCGTGCTCACCCCCGGCGTGGGTGTGGTCGGCACCAACGACCTCGGCTCGCCGCGGGTGATGGCCGGCGACCACTCCACCCACTCGCTGGTGACCCGCGACTACGCCGACCGGCACGGCACGATCGACGGCCCGGGCCAGATCTACTGCGAGGCGTACCCGCACGAATACGTCGACGACGAGCTGGTCGGCACCGCCAAACACCGCGGCGCGTGGGCCTTCGCCGCCGACGCCCACGTCGAGCACCTCCACCCCAACTGGCACCCCGAGGTGCCGATGGACGAGACGTACCGGGGCCAGCAGCGGCGCATGCTCATCGGCCGGCGCATCTTCAACCGCAGGCGGCACCGGTGGATGTGACGGTGTGCGTGGCCACATTTGGCGGCCCGGAATGGGAACACCTCGCCCGCAGCCGGGCGTTGCCGTCGGCCCGGGCGTTGGGGGTGCCGGCGGTCCACGTCCACGCCGGCACCCTCCACGAGGCCCGCAACCTCGCCGTCGCCGAGGTCGACACCGAGTGGGTCATCCACCTCGACGCCGACGACGAGCTGGAGCCCGGCTACGTCACCGCGATGGCCGCCGGGTCGGCTGACGTGCGGGCCCCCGCAGTGCGGTACATCCGCGGCTACGGCGACCGGTCGGCCGCCGCTGCCATGCCCCGCGTCGCGGGCCACGACCACGACTGCACCGGCGGGTGCCTGCCGTACGGCAACTGGCTCGTCGTCGGGGCGGCGGTGCGCACCGAGCTGGTGCGGGCGGTGGGCGGCTGGCAGGACTGGGACTGGAGCGAGGACTGGGATCTGTGGCTGCGGATCTTCCTGGCCGGCGGGTCGTTTGAAGCTGTGCCGGCCGCCGTTTACCGGGCCCATGTGCGGCGCGGCTCCCGCAACCGGGGCCGCTCCCACGCCGCCCGTCTCGCCACCCACCGCGCGATCGCCGAAGCGAACGGGGTACCGGTGCCGTGACAACCGACTGCCTGTGGTGTGACCGGGAATGTCCCCGCTGCGGATTCCCCATCCCGGTCGGCTGGGAACACGCCGAACAGCAGCCCCCACTCGACGGGGCGATCGTGGCGATCTGTCACCTGCGGCGGGCGGTGCGGCCACTCATCGACACCCTGGCCGGCTACCTGAACCACTACAAGCATGTGAAGGCCGGCCGGTGAACACCTGGCAGCCGAGCCGCCCCGGTGACACCCCCGGGGCGGCGCCCCACGGTGACGACGGGCAGCCGCTGCCCCGGCCAGAGTGTTCGCTCGGTGGCGGGTTCCGGCTGACCACCGTCGCCCTCGGCCGTAAGCGGGTCCACCACCTGCGCAACGAATGGCCCCGGCCCACCAGCCGTCGTCGCCGGCCTCGCCGGCCGCCCCGGCTGCGCCGCTGGGACGGACACGCATGACGGCCACCGGTGACTTCTACGAAGACGACGAGCCGGCCGGCGATGTCCAGCGGGCGTTCGAGGAGGGCACCAAAGCCACGACCCGGCCCGGGATACGGGTTGCGGTGCTGGTGGTCACCGACGGGCGAGACGAATATCTGCTGCGTACGGTCCGGGCAGCGATGGCGAACCTGACCGGGCCGATCACCGAATGGTGGATGTACGACGACACCGGCGACTACGTCTACCGCGACTCGCTGGCCCGCCGCTACCCGACGTTCCGCCTCTTCGACGCCGGCCCGCGGCAAGGCTTCGGCGGCGCGATCAGGACCGCGTGGGCGAAGCTGACAGCCGACTCCACAGTGGACTACGTGTTCCACCTCGAACAGGACTTCGTGCTGACCCGCCGGGTCGACCTCGGCGAGCTGGCGGCCGTGCTGGACCGCCGGCCACACCTCGCGCAGATGGCCCTCGTCAGGCAAGCGTGGAACGAGCAGGAACGCTCGGCCGGGGGGCTGATCGCCCGCCACCCCGAGGCGTACCACCCGGCCGGCGACGAGTTCGGCCGGGTGTGGATGGAGCATCGCCTGTTCTGGACCACGAACCCCTCGTTGTACCACCGAGGCATGTGCCGCCTTCCCTGGCCCGACGGGCCCCAGTCGGAGGGCCGGTTCACGCTCTCGCTGCTTGAGCATGGCCTACCCGGCGTGCCGGCCGACGACCTGCGGTTCGCCTACTGGGGCCGCCACGAAGACGGCCCATGGGTCGAACACATCGGCGAGGTGAGAAGCGGACATGGCTACTGACGTGAGCGTGGTGATCGCCTACCGAGACATGGGCGACCCGCACCGGGCCCAGGCCTTCCGGTACGTGCTGGACTGGTGGCAGGGCCTCGACGTGGAGATCGTCGTCGAATCCGGGACGTCAGACGCCACCTTCACCCGCGCCACGGCGATCAACGCCGCCGTGACCCGAGCCAACGGTGACCTGATCATCGCGGCCGACCCGGACAGCCTGGTACCGGCCGACCCGTCCCTGGTCGACGCCCTCGCCGTCGCCTCGGCCGCCGACGGCCTGGTCATCCCCCACGACCAATACCTGTACCTGACCCCGGCAGCCACCGCAGACGTGTACGGCGGCGCCGACCTGTGGGCGATGGGGCCGCAGCATTGCGAGTTCCACGGCCGCAACGGCCAAGGCAACGTGGTCGTGTTCCACCGCTCTGTCTGGCAGAAGGTCGGCGGGCTGGATGAGCGATTCCCGCTGTGGGGCGGTGACGACGCCGCGTTCTCGTACGCGACGCACGCCTTGGTCGGGCCGATGGTGCGCCTGCCCGGCCCGATGGTCCACCTCTGGCACCACCGGCTACCTCAGTCCGAGCCGGGCCATCCTGGCTACGCCGAACAGTTCGCGCTGTTGGCCCAGTACCGCGACGCCGCCGCCCAGGGCCCCGACGCGGTGCGGGCGCTGGTGGAGGCCCGCCGTGTATGACGCCGCTTTCTTCGACACGATCAGGGCCGGCTGCCAGGCCAGCGCCGCGGTGGTGGTGCCGCTGGTGCTGGAGCACTTCTCTCCGCACGTGGTGCTCGACGTCGGGTGCGGGGAAGGCTGGTGGGCGAAGGCCTTCGCCGAGGTGGGTGGCTGTGAGGTGCTCGGCCTTGACGGCCCCGGCGGCGGCGGCGCGCTCGACGGCCGGTTCGTCGCGTGGGATCTGCGCTACTCCTTCGCCGACGTGGCCCAGGCCGATCTGGCCGTCGCGCTCGAGGTGGCCGAGCACCTGCCCGAGAAGCGGGCCGACCGCTTCGTCGACGACCTGTGCGCGGTCGCCCCGGTCGTGCTGTTCTCTGCCGCCGTCCCGGGCCAGGGCGGCACCGGCCACGTCAACGAGCAGTGGCCCGACTACTGGGTGGCCCGTTTCCAGGCCCGCGGCTTCGAGGTGTCGGGGGCGTTGCGTTGGCAGATCTGGGGTGACGACCGTGTCGAAAACTGGTACCGGCAGAACTTGCTCTTCGCGACGCGCTATCCGCAGAACTTCCCTCGGCTGTTCGACACCCCCCTGGCCGAGCCCTGGCCCGTTGTGCACCCGGTCCTCTACGACGCCCGACGCTGACAGCTACGACATCACGATCAGCGTCTCCAGCCCCCAAACGGGTGATGGTGATGTGTCGATCCGGGTGCGTTCCGACCTACCCGCCGACAGCCGTGGAAAGGTCGTTGCCACGTTGCTGGCCGCGGTTGAGATGCTGACCGGGGTGCCCTGCGACGGATACGCCGAAACGATCCTGGCCAGCGAGGGCGACGACACGGTGGGGCTGACCTCCATTCACTGCGTGCACTGCGACGCCAACCACACGCCCCGGTTCCTGTGCGACCCGGCGAAGGCGATCCTCGACGCGCTGGCTGCGCAGGCCGCCGGCCGGACGATGCCGACGCTGGAGTTCCTGGACCAGCCGCTGGTCGACAGCCCGTTCCGCATCGGCACCCACCCGGGCGACGCGTTGATGCTCCAGCTCGTCATCCAGGCCGCCGCCGTCCCGGTCGGCGACACCGGTCTGGTCCGGCCGGCGATCGTGCTCACCGGCCAAGACCACTACGGCCAGCCGTTGCCGCAGTGGCTGTACGCCGGCAACCCCGACGACCTCGCCCGGGCCCACAAACTGTTCGGCGACATGACCGCCCTCGCCGTCAAGGCCGCCCGCCAGGCCAGCCAAGGAGGCCCGGCGTGACCATCCACACCGTGCGTCTCGTCGGCCAGGTGCTCGACGTCACCACCACCGCGATCATGGTCGGGTTCGTGGCCTACATCGCGTGGCTGGTGTGGCGGTACCCGGTCGGGTTGCCGCACTGGCCGCCGCTGCTGCTGCTGTGGGCTTCGTTGCTGATCGCCGTGATGGACTTCGGCCGGGCCGGGTTCGGCGCCGGCCAGGTCCACTACGTGACCGGGGCGGCGTGGGTGGGGTGCGCCGCGGCGACGTGGGCGGCGCGGCGGATAACCCAGCGCCGGCACCGCGAGCAGATGCTCCGCCTGGCGGCCGCCGAACCGCACGAGCAACGCCAGCGGCGCCTGCGATGACGACGGCCGTAGTTGGTATCGCCATGGTTCGCGACGAGGCCGACGTCATCGCCGGCACCCTCGCCCACATGGGCGACGAGGTTGACGCCCTGGTCGTCGCGGACAACCGGTCAATTGACGGAACCCGCACCCTGCTGGCGAAAGCTGCCGCCGACCTGCCGGTGCCGTTGACAGTGTTGGACGACCTGGACCCGGCCTACTACCAGGCTGACAAGATGACCGCCCTGGCCGAGCGGGTCGCGGCCGAGTATGACGGCGACCTGTGGATCGTCATATTCGACGCTGACGAGATCTGGTACTCGCCCCACGGCCCCATCAGGGAGGTGCTGGCCGAGGTTCGCGTCAACGTCTGTCAGGCCGCCCTTTACAACCACTTCCGGACGCCGCTTGACGTCGACGACCCGGACCCGTTCCGGTCGATGGTGTGGCGCACCCGCGAGCCGGCCGGGCTGGGAAAGGTGGCGTTCCGGTGGCGGCCCGGGGCCCGCATCGAGCAGGGCAACCACGGCGTCACCCTGCCCCACGACCTGATGGCCGGACTGTCCAGCGACGTTCTCGAGCTGCGCCACTTCCCGTACCGCTCGGCCGCCCAGCTCATCACCAAGGCCACCAACGGCGCCGAGGCCTACGCCCTGACCGACCTGCCCGCCGAGATGGGCGCCCACTGGCGGGCCTACGGGGAGATGCTCGACCGGTACGGCCCGGACTACCTGCGCGACGTGTTCCACACGCACTTCTACAAGCGCTCACCGATCGACGAGGGCATGATCCAAGACCCGGCCCCGTACCGGCGGTGGGAACAGTGACCGAGCTGTCTGACGCCGACGGGCCCGACATGTACGTGATGCACGACCACACCGAACGGATAGAGGGCCAGCCGGGCCGGCACAGCCATTCGACCCAGTACGGCGGCCACGGCGCCGACGGTGACCACAACGACGTCGAGGTCATCACCTGGCTCGAACACGGCCGCCGCTACCGCAACCAGCCAGCCGAGGGGCAGCAGTGAGGGGCTGGCGGGCGGTGGCGTTCTACGTGGCGTTGCTGGCCATCGGCTGCGGCATCTTCCAGGTCGTCTACCGGTGGACCGACGCCCAATGCCGGGCCCGCGGCGGCCACACCGAAATCGTGTACGGCGGCCGGACGGGTTGGACGTGCGATGGGGCCCGGCCGTGACGGGACAGTCCAGAGTTGATCGGCTCATCGCCGCCGCTGCCGCGTGTGTGACCTGCGGTGAGGAGCACCAGCCCCAACCGGCGACCGGGCGGCGGGCGGCGCCGTCGTGGGCCAGCCCGGTCGACGGGCACGCCTACCGGCGGCGGCTGATCGACGTGGAGTGGCTGCGGGCGTGGGCGGCGGCGAACCCGTGACCGGCACTGGACGACCCCGCCGCTGGGGCACCCTGATCGAGCGGATCGCGATGGAGCTCCGGCAGATCGAAGCTGAGGATCTGGCTGCACGGGGCGGGTACCGCTACAACCGGACAGCGGAAGAGACGTGGGAGCCGATCAGCGACCTGCTGCGCGCCGGGTACCGCCGCGACGCCCGCCGGCTGTTGAAAGTCATGCGGGCCTGGGTGGCTAAGCCGTGAGCGCCCCCGCCGACACGGGCTGCCCTGCCGGGTCCAGCATCTGCGACGGGTGGGTGACGGGAAGCTGGCCCGATGTGGTCTTCTCGTCGGTCCTGCTGGTGTGTCTGGCCGCTGTGCTGATCGCCTGGATACGGCGGCCCCGCAAGTGAAGGCGGCCGTGGTCGTGCCGTGGCGGGGCGGCGACCCGGCGCGGGAGAAGGCCTGGGCGTGGCTGCAACCGTGGTGGGGGCAGCATCTACCCGTCGTGGTCGGCACCCCACCCGAGGGGCCGTGGTGCAAGGCGGCCGCCGTCGCCGACGCCCTGGCCCGCACCGACGCTGAGGTGCTCGTGGTCGCTGACGCTGACGTGTGGGTGCCCGGCATTGACCGTACGGTCGACATGGTCGCGTCGGGGGGCGTGGCGTGGGCGATGCCCCACAAGCGGGTCTACCGGCTCACTGAGGCCGGCACCGACGTTCTCCTGGCCACGGGGCGACCTCCGTCGCCGGTGCGGGTTGACCGGCCCCGCGGGTCGGCCCCAACCCCGCCCGGCCAGCTCATCGTCGAATCGCACCACGGCGAGATCGGCGGCGGCTGTGTCGTGTTGCCCGCCGACCTGTACCGGCAGGTGCCGCTCGACCCTCGCTTCGTCGGCTGGGGCCAGGAGGACACGAGCTGGGGAAGGGCGTTGACCGTGATCGCTGGCCCGCCGTGGCGGGAGCCGGAGCCGCTGTGGCACCTGTGGCATCCGCCGCCGCGGCGCGCAGGCAAAGGTGAGCAACCCGACCCGGCCCAATACACCCGACGGGACCGTGCAGTCGGCACCCCCGCCGGCCTCGCCCTGTACCGCCGCTACCGGGACGCGACCACGCCGGAGGCAATGCGGGCCCTATTGGCTGAGTTCGCCCCGAACCCGCCCGCCTGACCCGGGCATGTGGGACAGTCCGGGCGTGCTGGGACGGCCGGGACGGCGGGAGGCCGTGGTGACGCTGCGGGCCGAGGTCGAGCTAGCGCCGGCCACGAGGGCGGCCCTGTTCGACCTGGTCACCCTGGCCCATCAGATCAACAACCGCCTGAGCCGCTTGGAGCACAAGATGACCGATCTCACCGACCTTCTCAACCAGGAGCAGGTCAGCCTCGCCGACATCGCCGCGGTGTTGGCTACTACGGCCGCCGACGTGGGCGCGCTGCTGGCCCGCGCCACCGGCGTGTTCACGCCCGACGAGCGCGCCCAAGCCGACGCCACGTTGGCCGCCCTCGCCGCTGTCGGCACTGCCGTCACCAACCTCAGCACGCAGGTCGGCGACCAGGACGCCGACGGCAACCCGCCGACGACGCCACCGCCCCCGCCGCCCCCGCCGCCAGTAGAGCCGTAGCTCGACGACCCTCCACGACTGGGGGACGGTTCGGTTGAACTGTCCCCCAGTGCCGTTCCGGTCGGCTACCTTCCCGGTGACACGAGCGAGACGGGGCGTGACGGTGCGGCCGGCCCTCGACGGCGCTTACGCATACTGGCGGCTGCTGCGGTCAGGCCAGGTGTGAGACCAGATTATTGGGGTCTTCCATGCCTGACGAGCCGATCGTTGACGACGCTCCAGCCACCACCGAATACGCTTTCCCGTTTCAGGTCCCGACCGACCTTGCGGGCCTGTCCGACGCCGACCTGCGTGCGCTGCACGAGCAGGTCCGCGCCCACGCTTCCGGCTTCTCGGGCCTCAGCCCGGCCGACACCACCGACGAGACCCTGGCCGCGCTGACCGCGTGCCGTGACCTCGCCCGCAACATCTCGGGGGAGATCGTGGGCCGCCGCGACCGGGCCGCCGCCGCCGGTGACCTCGCCGCGGAGATTGACGAGCTGGAGCTGCCAGCCGACCCGGACCCGGCCGACCTCGACGCGGCCGCCGACGTCGACAACGGCGGCGATGACGACGACGCTGCCCTTGCCGAGCCTGAGCCGGCCCTGACCGCGTCACGCCGCTCCATGCCGGCGCCGCGGGTGCGTGACGTGGCCCGCCGCTCGCCGGCCTCGACACCGCTGACGCCCGCCGCCGCGACCCGGGGCGCCTACGCCTCCCTCAACGCGGTCGCGTCGATCGGCGGCTACTCGGCCGGGCAGCGCCTCGAGTCGTTCGGCGACGCCGCCCGGGCGATGATGACGCAGCTCGAGCGGTACCAGTCCCTCACGGCTGGCCGGGCCCGCGGCAACAAGCGCTACGCCGGCAAGACCCGCCCCGTCACGATGTACGACAAGGACGACCCGGGCCGCCGGTTCGAGCTGCGCAACTACTCCCGCCACAACATCGCCGAGTTGCGGCGCGAGTTCCCGGCCGAGCTGCGCGTGGACGAGGCGACCGGCAACGGCTACGCGGTGGCCGAGTACGCCGCCAGCGAGCGGCGGCTGCCGGGCGGCAGCCTGATCGCGTCGGTGGCCCAGTCGGTCCGCAACGGCCGGTCGCTGACCGCCGCCGCTGGATGGTGCGCTCCATCCGACGTGATTTATGATCTTCTAGAACTTGAATCCCTCGATGGGATGCTAGACATCCCGGAGATCCAGACCACCCGCGGTGGCTGGCAGATCCCGATTGACGGCGGCCCCGACTTCAGCTCGATCTACAACGCGCTCGGCAACGGCGGTGACACGCACCTCACCGAGGCCGAGGTGATGGACGACGCCACCAAGATCTGCACCGAGATTCCCTGCCCTCCCTTCGAGGACGTCCGGCTGGGCGTCGACTACTTCTGTTTGACCGGCGGCCTGCTCCAGCGCCGCGGCTACCCGGAGGTCGTCGCCCGCTTCACCAGGGGTGCCACGGTTGCCCTCGCCCACAAGATCAACTATGGGGTGATGGCCCAGATCGTCGCCGCCAGCGGCGCGGTCAATTTCATCCCGCAGGACCCCAACGGCGACGACGCCGCCAGCGCCCTGCTCGCCGCGATCGACCTGGCGATCGTCGATGCCAAGTACCGCAACCGCATGGGCTTCGCCACGACGATGGAGGTCATCCTCCCGTGGTGGGTGCTGGTGCAGGTGCGGGCCGCCCTGGGCCGCCGCCGCGGTGTTGAGGGCTGGCAGGTCACCAACGCCGAAATCCTGTCGTGGTTCGCGGAGCGCAACGCCCGCCCGCAGTTCATCTACGACTGGCAGGACGCCGCGTCTGGTCTGGCGACCGGGCCGGGTGGGGCGACGCCGCTGACCCGCCTTCCCCTGACCGTGGACTTCGCCCTGTGGCCCGCGGGCACCTGGGTCAAGCCAGTGCAGGACGTGGTCAGTTTGGACACAATTTACGATTCAACCCTTTTGAGCACTAACCAATACACCGCCGTCTTTGTCGAAGATGGATGGGCGACGATGCAAATGTCGCCGATCTCACGCCTCTACCGGGTCAACGTCGATCCCGGTGGCGTCACCGGCTGCTGCGACACCGTCGGGTCCTGACGGATCTTCACCTCCGTCTTGACCCGGCCAACCGAAAGGTGGTGAGCAGCCCATGTCGATGATGCCCGCGCCGATTGTCGACGCCGCACAACCTCGTGGGCTCCGCTATGGGCTGCTCGCCGCCGCCGCCGGCCCCCTGGAGCTCCCGCCGCACGCCCTCGCCTCGGGGGTGCGGTTCAAACCGGTGTCGTGCGGCACCGTCCACATCTACGAGATCTCCTGCCCGACCGACGACCCGGCCGAGAAGGTGTTCGACCCGCAGACCCCCTACGTCGAGGGGGACTCGTCGGCCCTGTACGCCTCGCTCGAATGTTCCCGGGTCGGCACCAGTGCGGCGCAGATGGAAGACGACGTGCGGCGCCGCCTCGCCAACGGCGAACAGACCGGCGCCGAGACGCTCATGGCGTCGGCCCTGGCGGCAGCAGCGACGCCCCTGGTTGCCCCCAACGACGCCTCGATCTCGTCCGTGCTGGGTGAGCTGGAGGCGTTCCTCTACGACGCGGACCAGGCCGCCTACGGCAACGTCGGGTTCATCCACTCGCCGGTCCGGTACGCGGCGTACCTCGGCGCGAACGGTCTGCTGATCAGGGACGGCGCGGTGTGGCGGACCCACATGGGCACGATCGTCGTGTTCGGTGGCGGCTACCCCGACGACGGCACGATCTACGTCTCCGGCAACGTCACGGTCTGGCGGGCCGCCGACGCCAACGTGCCCCCGGCCGAGCAGACCTGGGACCACGAAACCAACACCTTCAAGCTGATCGCCGAGCGGGAGTACGTCGTCGGCTACGACTGCGTCGCCGGGTCGGTCAGCTTCATGCCCGAGGCGACGGTTTCATGACCGTCACTTTGCATCTGCCCGCCGACCCGGCCGCCCGGTCGGCGATGCTGCGGCGGCTGGTGGAGCTGGCCGGCGGCCGCAAGGCCATCCGCTCCGGGCACGGCGGCCTGGTCGTCTCCGACGAGGTCGCCCTGGCCTACCTCGCCGCCGCGTCGGCCGGGCCGGCGCCGCCGCCCTCGACCCGCATCCTCACCCCCGACGTGGCGCGGGTGGTGCGTGGCGCCGAGACCCGCGGCGGGCTGCTTGACCGGCCAACCGCCGCGGCGCAGACGCAGACCGACCCGGCACCGAAGTCCCGGCCCGCGGCCCGCCGGCCGCGGCGCTTGGCCCAGCAGCAAGGAGCAACAACGTGAGCGAGTGTCGGACTCTCATCCAGGGCACCCGGCTGCGGGCCACCCTCGTCGACGACTGCGGGGCCCCGCTCGGCGGCCCCTGCTCGCAGATCGTCACCGACGGCTTCGTGTCGGTCGCGATGACCGACAACGTCGAGTCGCCCGACGAATTCAAGAAGAAGAATGCGGGCGGCGCCTTCTGTTTGAACCAGCGCAGCGAGCCTGAGCTGAACTGGATCGAAGTGGCGATCGTGCTGTGCGAGGTCATGCCCGAGCTGATCCACTTCCTGTCGGGCGCCCGGCTGGTCTACGACGACGCGGTCGTCCCCAACGCGGTCGGGTTCGGCACCGACAGCGACGTCTACGCCTCGGCTTCGGTGGCTGTGGAGTTGTGGACGAACCTCGGCCGCCGCCGCGGCCAGGCCGCCTGCACGGGCGGCACGACCCGGTACGGGTACTTGCTGTTGCCGTGGTTGATCGAGGGCACGATGGCCGACACCACGATTGAAAACGGGCCGGCCGAGTGGACGATCAACACGATCACCGCCGACGGTAACGACTGGGGCGTCGGCCCCTACGACGTTCTGTTGGACCGCAACGGGGCCGCCTCGCCACTGCTGGAAGCCATCCCGTCGACCCGGCACCGGCACATGCAGTTCACCGACCTCGCCCCGCCAGACGCCCTGTGCGCGTGCCAAGAGCTGGTCCTGGCGAGCTGACCGTGACGGAAAACGACGCGGCCGAGCGGGTGGCGTACCGGGACAAGCTCCGATCCATCGGGGTGATCTCGGCCCGCACCCGCTCCACCGTGCGAGAGGGCCGCCGCGCCGACGGGGTGCGGGTCAAGGCCACCACCGACGAGCTGGGCAACACCGTGACCGAGCACAACGTGCCCGGCGACCGGCAGGACGTCCACATCAGGGCGCCCCAGATCCGCACCAGCATCGAGGAGCTGACCCATGGCCGACGTTGACCTGGCCGCCCTGATCGAGCAACGGGCCGCCCTCGACGCGCAGATCACCGAAGCACACGTGGCGGCCCTGTCCGAGCTGATCGACGCGAAGGCCGCCTACCGCGACGACCCGACCGAACAGAACCGGGCCCGCAAGGCAGCCGCCGTCGCCACGTTGCAGCAGCTGCGGGCGCACCTGCGGGCCGGGCGTACCGGTGTGCAGGTCGGCGGCGACGCATTCGTCTCAACCCCGAGCGAGGGCTGACCTATGGCAGTGACCGCTTCCGGCCTGTTCGTCGCCACGTTCGTTGACGTGCTGGACACCACCCAGCTGGCGATCGACCTGGACCTGGAAACCCACAAGGGCGCCCTTTTCACCAACACGATCACCCCCAACTTCACCACCGACACGGCATATGCGGTCGCGCCGTACAACGCGAACGAGGTCACCGGCGGCGCCCCGTGGCCCTCCGGCGGGGTGGTGTTGACCGGCACCACGTTCCTCGCCTCGGCCGGGACGGCAGTGTTCGACGCGACCGACGTGAGTGTCGCCGCGACCACGATCACCAACGCCCGGGCGTACCTGCTCTACGCCGACGTGCTGGTCGGCAACAACGCGATCTGCCTGGTCGATTTCACGGCGGACTACAGCACCGTCAACGGCACGTTCGCGATCACCTGGGCAGCCGGGGGCATCTTCATCATCGACCTCACCCCGTAGTCCACAGTGGAGGGCCGGCGGGGGGCCCGACCATATGCCAGCTGACATACCGGCCAGGAAGGAGAGGCGGTGGCGACCGGGACGGTAGTGCTGCCGATCGGCGCGGCGATGCTGCCCGACGGGTCGGCGTCGAACCTCGCCCCGGCCCTGCAGCGCACCAAGTCCAGCGCCGCCGCGATCGCCCCGTACTTCCTTCAGGCCGCCATGGACGCCGCCACCGAGGAACACCTCATGTGGGCGTTCCGGATGCCGGTCGACTACGCCTCCGCGCCGGTGGTCAAGCTTCAGTTCAAGATGGTGTCCGCCGTCACCGGCAACGTGATCCTCAACGCCCGCCTCGCCGCGGTCACCCCCGGCGACGCCACCGACGTCGACGCGAAGGCCTTCGCCACCGTCAACGCCTCGGCCGCCACAGCGGTGCCGGCGACCACGGCCGGGAAGCTGGGCGAGATCTCGATCACCATGACCAACGCCGACTCGCTCGCCGCCGAGGACTACGTGGTGCTGTCCGTGTCCCGCGACGGGGCGTCCGGCTCCGACACCGCCGCCGGTGACCTCGAGCTGGTCGCCGTCAGCCTGGCCTACACCACCACCTAGGAGTCGCCGTGGCTGTTCTGTCTACCGCCCAGCGGGACCAGGTGTGGCGGGCGTTCATGCGCATCGGCACCGGCGAACCCACCACCGTCGTCAAGCAGGTCATCCGCGACGCGGTCGACGACGTCGACAACTGGGCCGAGTCGGCGGCCGCGGCGGTGCCGGCGACGAGCTACAACGCCGCCCTGAACTTGACGTTTCGCAACAACGCCACCGCCGCCCAGAAGGCGCTGATGCTCGCCCTGGTGTGCTGGCTGCGGGCCGGGAGGCCACTGGCCGAAGGGCTCTGACCCTATGGCCCGCACCTTCGACGGAGCCAACGACAACGTCACCTTCTCGGCGGGCGCGTTGACCGGCCACACCTACGGCACGTTCGCGGTCATCATGCGCAAAAACACCGCCGCCTACTCCGGGGTGATCGGCCTGTACACCTCGGGTGGCCTGGTCGTGGCGGCCCTGGAGATCCAGAACGTCGACCCGGCACCGATGGAGTACGTGCGCACCGGCGGCGGCGCCACCCCCTCAGCGTTGACCATTGCCAACGCCGACGGCTGGATCCTGCTGGCCGCCGGCAAAGGTACCGGCACCGCGACCCCCCGCGGCCACAAGTACGTCTACGGCACCAACACCTGGACCCACTCCGACTTCACCGGCACCCAGGCCGACACGTCCGGCACCGTCGGCAAGATGGTGCTCGGCGAGTTCGAAGGCATCGACGACTATGCCGGCGACATCGCCGTGGCCGGCATCTGGAAGAACCGCAACCTCACCGACGCCGAGGTCGAGCAGCTCGCCTTCTCGTTGGAGGGCTGGCATGCGCTGACCCCCACCGGCCTGTGGGTGCTGGACCAGACACTGACCACCCAGAACGTGCCGGACATGACCGGCGGCGGCGCCAACCAGTCCGGCGTCACCGGCACCTCGATCGCGACCACGTCGGTGCCGATCTTCGGCTACGGGGCCAGCCCCCTGTACCCGAAGGCCGCCACGACAGCCACCAACGCGACCGTGACCCCGGCCGCTGTGCTGGCCAGCACGACGTTCCCGGCCGCAACGAAGTCGGGCGGCGCCACCGCGACGCCGATCGCGGTGCTGGGCAGTACGACGTTCCCGGCCGCGGTCAAGTCAGGCGGGGCCACCGCAACGCCGATCGCGGTTCAGGCGACCACGACGTTCCCGGCGGCAACGAAGTCGGGCGGCGCCACCGCGACGCCGGCCGCCGTGTTGGGCACGACCACGTTCCCGGCCGCGGTCAAGTCTGGCGGCGCCACGGCCACCCCGGCCGCTGTGCTGGCCACGACCGCTGTGCCGGGCCCGGCCCTGGCGACTGGCGAGACGGTGACCCCGGCCGCGGTGACGGCGAACACCTCCATTCCGGCCGTGGCGGTGACCGCGGTCACGACCGTGTCGCCGGCCGCAGTGCAGGCCACCACGACCGTCCCCGCTCCGGCGGTGGCGACTGGAGAGACGGCCGCCCCAGCTTCCGTGACGGCGACCACGACGCTGCCCGCTGTGTCGCTGTCCACCGGCGCCGGGGTGGCGCCCGGCTCGATCTCGGCGACGACCAGCCTGCCGGCCCCTGCCCTGGCCACTGGGGCGACCGTCGCCCCGGCCGCAATCGCCGCCGCCGCAACCCTTCCCGCCCCGACCGTCCAAACCGGACAGACCGTGGCGGCGGCCGCGGTGCACGCCACCACGACCATGCCGGCGCCGGCCCTGGCCGCCGGTGCGGCCGTCGGGCCCGCTCCGATTGCCTCCTCCGTGACCATGCCCGCCCCTGGCGTATCGGTGGGGGCCACGGTTGCTGTTGCGGCAGTCGACGCTACAGCTGACATTCCGACCCCCTCCGTGTCGGCCGGCGGGAACGTCGACATCGGCGCCACCACGGTCGAGGCAACCACGACGATGCCCGCCCCGGCCCTGTCAACGTCGACGACCGCCGCCCCCGCCACCGTGCACGCCGCCACGACCGTGGCGACGCCGTCACCGTCGGGCGGGGCCGGTGTGAGCCCGGCCACGGTGCAGGCCGCGGCGAGCCTGCCCGGCCCGGCCCTGTCGGCCGGTACCGCCGCCACCCCCGCCCCGGTCGACGCCACCACGACGATCGGCGCCGTCGCCCTGTCGACGGGTGAGACCGTCACACCGGCCCCGGTCGCCGCGACCAGCTCGATGCCGGGCCCGGCCCTGGCCGCGGGTCAAACCATCACCGTCGTCGCGATCGGCGCCACCGCGTCGATGCCGCCGCCGGCAATAGGCGCCGGGGCTGGCCCCGCCCCGGCGACCGTGGCCGCGGCCGCGGCCCTGCCGGCCGTCACCCCCTCGGGTGGGGCCACGGCGACCCCGGCCGCGGTGCTGGTGTTCGCGTACATACTCGCCCCGACCGTGATCGTGCCGGCGGTGCTCATCCCGGCCATGACCGGCACCGCCACCGTGCGAGACCTCGCCGGCACCGCCACCGTGCGGGGCCTGGCCGGGGCGGCCGCAGTGCGGGTGTTGGCGGGGGCGGCCGCGGTGCGGCCGTTGGCCGGCGCCGCGGCCACGACCAACGACCTGTCCGGCACCGCCCGCATCACCTAGCAAAGAGGGGTTCGAGATGGCCACCAAGGTCGACCTGACCTTCGTCGAGGGCTCCGCCGAGACGGTTGCGTTCACGATCGTCCCCACCGACGCCGACGACGACCTGACTGCGGTCGCGTCGCTGCGGTTCACCCTCAAGGCCGACGGCTGCATCGACGACGACGACGCCGAGCTGACTTTCACCACCGCCGACCCGACCCAAATGCAGATCCTCACCCAGACTGCCGCCCAGATCACCGGCGAGGTGTATGTGCCGCCGCTGGACGAGGCGTACCGGCGGCTCTATCACATCGACGCGGTCAGCAGCACCGGCACACCTCGAACGGCCCTGTACGGACGGGTCACCGTCATCAACCTGTAGGAGGATTTCATGGGCGCTCCGTGCGGGTGGACCGTCGAACGGTGCGGGTGCGGCAGCTGCTGGACGGACTACAGCCCTGCCGTGCGCGAGGCGGCCGCCGCGCTCGCATCCACCGTGATGTGGGCCGCCACCGGCCGCCGCTACGGCCTGTGCGAGATCACCGTCCTGCCCTGCAACCAGCCGCCGGCCGCGCCGCTGTATGAGACGTTCCCGGTCGGGTCGTTCTACGACCCTCTCGGCCGCGGCAGCGTACCGGTGCCGGTGCTCGACGGCGGGCAGTGGCGCAACCTGTCCTGCGGCGGCGCCTGCAACTGCAAAGCGCCCTGCGAGGTCGCCCTGGACGGGCCGGTCGCCGACGTCGTCGAAGTGCTCATCGACGGTGAGCCGGTTTCGCCTTCCACGTACGAGGTCCACGACCGGCATCTGCTGGTGCGTCTCGGCGGCGAATGTTGGCCGACCTGCGGCACCTACGGCCTGGAGATCCCCGGCTTCGAGGTCACCTACCACCGCGGCGACCCGATACCCGACTTCATCAACGCCGCCACCGGGCCGCTCGCCTGCGAGTACGCGAAGGCCTGCGCCGGCAAGCCGTGCGGCCTGCCCTCCCGGATGACGCGGCTGACCCGCCAGGGCGTCGAGGTGCAGGTGGCCGACATCCCCAGGGACGGCAAGGGCCGCATCAGGACCGGGCTGCGCCTGGTCGACGACGCGATCGACGCCGACAACCCGTACGGGCGGGTCGAGCGGGCCACGGTGCTCACACCTGACCTGCCGACGCCGCGGGTGGTGACCTGGCGCGGCGGGTCGTGACGTGAAGCGGCCCCACCCGGCCAAAGCGTGTCCAGAGGCCGGGGTGGGGCCACAGTGGTGTGGCCCCGTCCCCGGGCTACCCCCGAAGGCGGGGCCACGTCTGACGGTCCCACCCCCCGGGGCGCCGTAGCTGATCACCGACGCCAGAGCCTGCCTGACGGGTCGGCGCCCCGGGGCGTGGGGCCAGCGACGAGGATATGTCATCACGTCGAGATGACGCACCCTCGCGCGCCCGAACCGCACCGACTGTCCGGTGCGGCGGCCGACGATCACAGCTATGCCGATCACCGACCCGGGCGTGCTTCCCGTGGCGACGTCGTTGCTGGCCTGCCTGCAAACCGCCCTCGCCAACGTGGCCGACCCGCCCGAGCATGTGTCGCTGCGGGTCGGTACGCAGATCGAACTGCTGCTGTCCGAGACCCGCGACGAGTGCTGCGAAGGGGTCGGCTGGGTACGGGTCGTGTCGATCTACCCGTCGGCGAACTTCCCCGAGCCCGACCTCACCTACGGCCGGTGCTGGCCAATCCAGTGGGCCGCGATTCTGGAGATGGGCGTGGCCCGCTGCGCCCCCACGCCCGAGGCCGCCGACGTGCCGTCCAGCGACGAGTGGAACGCGATCGGGGAGGCGGTGCTCGACGACGCGGCGGCGATGCGGCGGGCGTTGTGTTGCTTCGCCGACCTGGAGGCCGACCGGATGTACCTGGCTGGGTTGTGGCAGCCGCTGCCGATCGACGGGGGCTGCCTGGGCGGCTACATGCAGGTCACCGTCGCGATCGACGCCTGCGATTGCGAGGGCGACTAGGCCGGCGGTACGGTCGACGGCAGTGTTCCCGTCGGCATCAGCCCCGGACGGACACAACCTCGGGCCCCCGCTTCACCTAGGGGGCCCGAGCCGTTTGACGGGGCGTGGATGATCTGAACCCGTTCGACGTCGACGCGGTCGTGGCGTGCGCGAACCTGGCCGAGCGGGCCGGCGCCTCGAGCTTCGAATGCGGCTACGACCCTGACCGGGACGCCGACAGCCGCTGGTATGCGACAGCCGAGTACAGCCGCGGCGGCCACCAGCTCGCCGTCGACGGCCACCCCAGCCCGGAGGCGGCGGCCATGGCCCTCGCCGGGCGCATCCTGACCGGAGCCAAGTGCAGGTGCGGCGGGCTGGTGGCCCTGTCGGTCGACGGGGCGTGGGCGCCCCCCGACTCGGCCACCATGTACGACGGGTCTGACCCGCGGGTCTTGCGCGACGCGCCGCAGTGCTTATGGATTCTCGACGGGCAACGGTGGGAGCCCGGCTGCGACGCCCCCGCCCTCGCGATCAAGCCGATCTCGGCCGGGTGAACCGAGGCCGAACCCGGGCCGGGCCCACCCGGGCCGGGCCGACACTCGGGCCGTGCCGATCGCGTTCAGCCTGACCGTCAACGAGTCGGCCGCCCGGGCCGTCGCGCTCGACGCGGCCGGGTTGCTCGTGGTCGACGTGACCCGCCGGGTACTCAACCGGGCGATCGTGTTGACCCCGGTCGACACCGGCACTCTGCGAGCGGCGAACAACTCACGGATTCTGCGAACCCCCCACTCGGTGACCGGTGAGATCTTCAACGACACGGCCTACGCGGCCGCGGTCCACAACGGCAACCGGGCCTACACGGTTCGGCCCAGGACGGCGAAGGCCCTGCGGTGGACGACCGCGGGCGGTGACGTCGTGTTCGCGAAGTCGGCCCGGCACAAGGCCCGCCGCGGGCGGCCCTGGCTGTACCGGGCCCTCGTCGAGGTCGCCGGCCCGGCCGGCTTCTCCATCGCCAAGCCCTAAGCCCCCCGCCCCCAACGGGAATTGGTCATACAGGGCGAATAGGTGCAGGTCAGCCCTTACTGTGTCGTTCATGGCGAATGACACGGTGGTGAAGAAGGCCCCAGCGAAGAAGGCCGCGCCGACGAGGGCCCCCGCCAAGAAAGCCGCTCCAGCGAAGAAGGCCACGCCGGCCAAGAAGGCCACCCCCGCCAAGAAAGCCGCGGCGCCGCCGGAAGGCCCGCCGCCCGGCTGGTACTCGAGCGCCGGCTACCCCGACCGGGAACGCTACTGGGACGGCGCCGGCTGGGACCTGTCGCGCGGCTCGCGCCCCGTCGGTGGCGGCCCGGCAGAACAGGACGCCGCCCCCACCCAGCAGGCCGCGGAAGGTGAAGGCTCCGGGGACGGTGGAGGGGCCGACCCGGGCACGATCACCTTCCGCGGCCGGGTGATGAAGGTGAGCCGACCCTCCGACAGCCAGCTGGCCCTGTGGAAGCGGCTGGCCGACCGGGCCCAAAACCTCGCCCGCACCGCCGACATCCCGAAGCCCTGCACCGACTGCAAAGGCAAGGGTGAGGGCTGCGACGCGTGCGCCGGCTCCGGCGACGGCAACACGCAGGCGGTGCTACGTCTCTACAACCAGGCCATGACGGTGATCGGGTCGGTGCTCGTCGACGAGCGTGACAAGAACTGGGTGGAAGACGAGATGCTCACCGGCACGCTCGAGCTGAACGCCGCGGCCGAGATCGTGCGCCTGTGTGTCGACAACCTCATCGCCAGCAACCGAGGCAACCAGGCCCCCCGCAACGGCCCGGCCGGCGGCGGCAAGGCTCGCCGCCGCAAGTGACGTAGCCCGTGGCGACGACGCTGCTCGACCCGGTCGCCGCGCTGCGGTGCTGGCGCATCGACGTCGACGTGGCCGGCGAGGTCTACACCATTCCGCCGACGCCGGCCGTGGATTGGCTGGTCGCGATCGTGGAAGGGTCGTGGGCTGACATCGTGCCGGGCCTGCTGCCGCCCGACGACATTGGGCCTCTCGACGACCTGATCGCGGCCGGCACGATCGACGAGGCGGAGCTTCGCTCGGCCGCCCAGGCCGCCCTCGCCGAGGCGGCCGGCACCAGGTGGTGGACGGCGCGGGCCCTCGCCGGGGGCGTGCTGCAGGTACCGCAGTTGACGGGGCGGCTGCTGACCCGGGGCGTGGACCCGGGGGTGGTGTCGCTCGGGGCGTTCCTGACCGCCGCGTACGGTCTGGCCATCGACGGCATGGACCAGACGCAGCGGGTGAAGTTCGACCTGGACCTGCAACGCCCCCCGGCCGGCGTGCCGGTCGACGAGTGGTGGGACGACGACGCGGCCGCCGACAACTTCTACGCCGCCATGGGCGCCGCGGGCCGCTAGGTGCGCGGCGGGGCGACCTGCGCCAGCGTCGCCGGGTCGGTCATGACCCGGACGCCGGACATCGTGATCGGGTGAAGCCGCCCGGCCGGCGCTGCCGTGTCGGCGGCGAGGCCGGTGCCGACGAAGCGGTCAACGTCCACGACGGCGATCACGAACGTGACAGTGAGCCCGGCCACGGGAATGATCCACACACCTTCGATGTCGCCCGGGCCGGCGGTGCGAGGCGACCACACGCCCATACCGGGGTCGGTCGTCGCGACCCCCCCGTCGGACCCGAACGTCACCACGGTCGAACCGCTGTCGGCGTTGACGGTCAGCCGCCACGCTCCGACGATGCTTGACGCGGCCAGGCCCGGCGGCCGCACCGGTGTCGCCGCCCGAGGCGGCGGGGCTGTCGCGGCGGTCGGCGGCCGGGTGCACCCTGCCAGCCCCACAACTGACGCGACGACGAGTGCGGCCGCCCCGAGCCGCCTGACCGATGTGCCCACAGTGGACATCGTGCCGGTTAGTTGGCCACGAAGACGAGGTGGCGGTGCGTGTCGGGCCAGTCGGTGCAGCGGCAGGCGGGGTGGCGCTCGTCGACGGCCCAGCCGCCGCTCGTGCCGGACGGGCAGGCCCGGGCCCGCTCCAGGGCGGCAGCATCGCCGAGCGAGGTGCAGGCGATCGCCCACAGCAAGCCAGCCGGGCGCATCTCGAACTCGTCGGTGCGGTGGCCAGGGCTGTTCCGGGCGAGCAGCTCCAGCATCAGCCGGCTACCCAGTCCGGGCCCGATCGTGGTCGGCAGATCCGGCATGCTGTCCAGGTACTCCTGATAGCTCGGCTCAATCGGCACCTCCGCCCCGATCAGCCACGCCAGCCACTGCCGGGCGGCGAAGGCCTCGCCCGGGCCGATGCGGTGGTTGCGGCCGAGCACCTCGCCGTCGCGGCTCGCCAACCAACACCGCTCCTCGTCGTCGTAGATCACGTCATGTGCCATGCCGACACCCTACCCGCGACACCCCCTCATAAGGTTTATTATGGAGGTGTGTCATGGTAGGGTAATGACCATGATCGACACCCCCGCCACACTCGCCATCGCCCCGTGCTACGCCTGCGGCAACTCGTTCGCCTTCGACCCCGACACGGTGCCGGCAATCCCCATCGACCTGAACACCAACCTGCCCTCCGACCTCGTCGGCGCCGACCCGGCCAACGCGGTCAACCGGCCGCTGTGCGACCCGTGCCTGGCGAAGATCAACCCGGTCCGGATCCGCAACGGCCGGCCGCCCTTCACCCACGGCCGGCGCCTGGAGGCGGGCCATGCTGGCTGAGATCGGGCTGCGGTTCCTGGCCGTCGCCGGCCTGTGGGCGCTGCTCATGGTCACCGTCGGCCCGCTGCTGCTGCGCGCCGGCCGGCCCCGGTCTGGCAGGCGGTGGCGATGACCGAGCCCCGCACGATCGCCAACACTGACCAGCCGATGCAGCACCCCTGGCCGGCCGACTGCTACGTGCAGGGCGGCGGCCGCGGTGTCGTCTTCGTCGACGGGGGGCGCAGCTACCGGACGGCGTTCGTTGAGGCCTTCCCCGGCACGTTCCTGCGCGGCGAGGGCGCCACCCTCGCCGACGCTGAGGACGCCTGCTGGGCTCAGTACGAGAGGATGCAGGCGTGCCCGGCCGCCCCCGACCACGGCCCGTTCGAGGCGAGGGGCTACACCAACGGGGCCGGTTTCTGCACCCAGTGCGGCGGCTGGTTCGCCAGGGTGCTGCCGCCGCAGCCCGAGCCGGGCGACGTGCGGCCCAACTCCCTGCTGCACCGTGCGTTCAGCGGCGACGTCGGCGCCGCCGTTGAGGCCGTCGGCACCTACCTCGAGGCGCAGCAGTGAAGCCGCCGACCGGGGCGTGGACGGTGCGTACGTGGTGGCTCGGGATACCGGGCGAGCCAGTCGACGACGAAGTTCACCCCGTCACCGAGCGGCCCCACGAGACGTGGGAGCCGGCCCGCAAACAGGCCCTGAATCTGTGCTGCTGCCGCGGCTCGGTCGCCGTGGTCGTGTACGACCCGGACGGCGACGTGTTCGCCCATTGGGACCGGTTCTCGAACATCGCCCACCACATGTGGGGCTCCCCGGACGACGAGGCCCGGGCCGCCCTCACCCAGGCCGCGTGGGACGAGGAACGGAAGGACCGGGCCAGTGTCTGACATCCAGGACGGGCTATGCCGGCGGGTGGTCGACCTGCTACACCGCCTCGACGCCGACCTGGACCGGTCAGGCCAGCCGGCGTTGACCGCGACGCTGGCGCGGGAGGGACTGCGCGGCGAGGTTGACGGACTGCGCTACGCCCTGTGTCTGACGCTCGGCATCGACCCGGTAGCCGACCCTTGGGCCGCCGAGAAGGAAGGCCCGGCCGACGACTACGTCCGGGCATGGCACAACGAACACTGCCAGCGCGACGACTGTGAGGGCCCATGGTGAGCGACGAAACCGCAAACCTGGACGTGGAGGTGTTCTCCGACCGTGGCGCCCAGCGGCTGCTGTCGCTGCGGGGGCTGACCCACGCGCCAGCGGTCGGGGACACCATGTCGATCGGGGACCGGCACTACCAGGTCCGCCGCCGCCACTGGTGCGTCGGCGACAGTTTCGGCGCCGGGGGCCCATACAAGCCGAGCGTGGGCACGGTCGAGATCTACGTGCGGGCGGTGCGCTTCGACGGCCCGTACGGCCGTCGGGTCGGGCGGCCGCCAGTGTCTGAGACTGACGAGAGGGGCTGACCACACAGATGGATCTGGCCACGTTGAACATCGACCCGGTCGAGGCTGAGGAACGTCTCGCCGAGTACACCGCGGCGTTGCGTGATGTGCGCAGCGCCGAAGACGAGGCGATCGCCGCGGCCTACCGGGCCGCGGCCCGGGGCCTGCCGATCATCTCCCTGTCGGCGGCGGTCGCCGCCGGTGGGTTCTTCGAAGAGACCGGGCTGCCCCGCATCGCGATCTGCCGGGCCGACGCCACCATGTGCACCGTCGAGACCCGGGGGTGGCGGTGGACCGGGTACGGGGCCGGCTTGACCTACTTCGACGAGCACGCCACCAACCGGCCGGTGGGCGCTCTCGTCGGCAGCAACCACGTCCACGTCGCCCTCGCCGAGCCGCCCCCGGTCACCGGCCGGCGCGCCGTGGGGG